>Ga0115008_10000413_pt1 | contig 31604 bp, 25 predicted proteins | sample FraStrMetagenome_FD_87164 | JGI IMG/M metagenome (GOLD analysis project Ga0115008, IMG submission 87164) | Marine eukaryotic phytoplankton communities from Arctic Ocean - Fram Strait ARC3M Metagenome | ecosystem: Environmental > Aquatic > Marine > Oceanic | place: Fram Strait | collected... | reverse complement strand
TGAATTATAAAATAGTTGCATTGATTTCCAATTTATAAGTTCTTCGTCTTTTATGAGTTACAGGTTCAAATTTTTCCCACAATTTATTTATGGCTTCATTATCCTCTAATTCGGGTGTTCTGATGCAATTATCTATTCCTAAAGGTGCGAAAGTTTTAGTATATTGATCAAAAATAATAGCATGAACCCCTTTGTTTTGATATTCTGGATGCACACCAATTAAATAAAAAGTAACATCTTTTGCGTGTTTTCTGGCTCTTAATAAATGAAAGATTCCAAACGGAAATAGTTTTCCTTTAGATTTTTGTAAAGCTTCAGAAAACGATGGCATTACAATGGCAAAAGCTACTAATTTATTATGTTCATCCACTACAAATTTTATATATTCTGGATTGATGAATGAAATATATTTCTTTTTAAAAAACGCTATTTGCGCATCAGAAATAGGAACAAAAGTCGATAGTTTAGAATATGCTGCGCTAAAAACTTCAAACATTTCATCTACATATGGTAAAATGTCTTTTGTCTTTGTAAAGTCCAAAGCTTTTAATTTGAAACGCCTCTTTAAAATATTACTAATTCTATCAAAATAAATACCATCTACATTTTTAAACTTAAACTTATTCTCTAAATATTCTTTTTCTTTTACAAAACCTAATTGCTCTAAATGTTCTTTGTAGTATGGATGATTATACCAGGTAATCATGGTGCCTAGATGATTAAAACCTTCTGTTAAAACACCTGTTTTATCAAGGTTATTAAAACCAACAGGCCCCTCAATAAATTCTAGATTATTTTTGACACCTATTTCTTTTACTTTTTCTAATAAAGCTTTAGAAACATTAATATCATCAATTACATCAAACCAGCCAAAACGCATTTTTTTAATTTGCTGTTTTTCAACTTCAAACCAATTAATAATTGCACAAACTCTACCCACTATTATATCCTTTTTAAAAGCTACAAAAAATTGTGCATCGGCATTTTCAAAGACTGGGTTTTTTGTTGGGTCGAAATTAGCTACCTCATCTTTAATGATAGGAGGAACCCAATATTTATTATTCTTATAGAGTGAAAAAGGAAATTTAACAAATTGTTTCATCTCCTCTTTTGTAGTCATTCTTTTGAGTGTAATCATAAACTAAAAATAAGATTTCTATTTGTTATTATTTTTTTTTCTACTTCTCTTAGGTCTTTCTCTTTTTACATTTTCCTTTTTCTTAAAAATACTGAAGATTCTATTAAAGAAACCATTTTGTTTTTTATTGTATGTATTAATTGGTGTGTCTTTAAGTTCTTTTCCGTTTTCATCCAGCTCCACATAAGAATCTTTATGTCTGTTAATTCTGTATGATACTCCCAGACCGGTATAAAAACCAGTTGCATTGCCTTCAAAAAGAGCTCTTACAGATGTGTTAATTTGTAGGTTCTTGTTGAATAGGTATGCTAGTCCAGTAGCAATATTTGAACTTGTTCGATTTTTTTGAAATATTCCTTGGTTTTCAAAAAAGGTAGACAATCTTCCACTTAAATTAACTGTTCCAGTAATAATATAGGAGAATTCAGCAAAATCACTTCCAATTTTATCGTAATAAAAATTTGTGATAACGTTAAAATCATTACTGATATCGTTTTGTAAAAGAATACCAACTTTTGGAGTAATACTTCCGACTTTATGAACATCGTTAACAAAATCATTATTCATACCAAGATAAATGGCAACTGATGGAATTAAGCGCTTTTTATCAAAAGCATTTCTTCTTTTCCAGCTTCTAACTTCTTTAGTTTTATCTGTTAATTTTTGTTGAAAAAGCAAATATTTTGCTCCAATTGTAACTCTACTTAATCCCGAAGTAAAATAGTGGGATTGAAAAATATTTTTAAAAGCAATCTTATCTCTTTGATATGTTAATTGAGTATTTAATTCTAATCTTTCAAGAAAAAAACTAGTTCTAAAAAGTAAATCTATTCCAAAAGATTGAGGTATGGAGAATGTTGGTTCTATGCTTGTGTTTCTGTAAAAAATATTACTTTCAAATTGATAAATACCACTTCCAACACTATATGGTGATTCAGAAAAACCTGGTTTGTTCGAGTTAATTACATCTGTATATTGAGAATAGATTGAAGAAAAATTAAATGAAAATAGTATTAAAAAAAAGTTCAATTTTACATTCTTCATGCCTAGTAATAAGTGTAAGGGTTTTAATATTTATCTTGATTCACAAACATACTCTAAAATTGCTGCTTTTTAAAAACAATCAATAATTTTTTAAAGAAACAAAAGTTTTGTAGTTTGTTAACGTTACAATTGTTGTCAAATTGTTATTTTTGATATACTTTTTAAAAAATCAAAGATTGAAAACATTATTCATAATATTTCTAGTTTATATTGGATTTAAATATTTATTCAGATTATTTGCCCCTTTTTTAGTTAAAAAAGCTACAGATACAATTAAGAAAAAAGCACAACAACAGTATCAAAATCAACAGCCTAAATCACATATTAAAGAAGGAGAAACTATAATAGATAAAGCTCCAGTAAAGAATCAACAAGGCAAAGATTCTGTTGGAGAATACGTTGATTTTGAAGAAATAGAATAGTTTATGAAACTCAATAAATACCTGCCATATATAGTTGCTATTATTATTTTTGTAATTGCCTCTCTAGTTTATTTTCATCCTGTTTTAAAGGGTGATAAGATATCACAATCTGATATCACACAATTTAGAGGAATGGTCAAAGAAATTAATGATTATAGAGCAGATAAAAATAAAGAGCCTTACTGGACCGGTGCCTCCTTTAGTGGAATGCCAGCCTATCAAGTAAGTGCCTATTATCCCAATGATTTTGTAAGAGTTCTAGACAAAACCTTACGTTTCTTACCACGACCAGCGGACTATACTTTTTTGTATTTTTTAAGTTTTTTTGTCTTGATGTTAGCATTAAATGTACAATGGAAATTGGCCATTCTAGGGGCGCTTTCCTTTGGGTTTTCAACCTATTTAATTATTATTTTTATTCCTGGTCATAATGCAAAAGCACATGCAATTGCCTATATGCCACTTGTTTTAGCAGGTGTTTTGTGGGTTTTTCAGAAACGATATGTTCTTGGTTTTTTCGTAACCGGCTTTGCGATGGCTTTAGAGATATATACCAATCATCCACAGATGACTTACTATCTTGGCTTTTGCTTACTAATTTTAGGCATTGTAGAAATGGTTCATGCAATAAAAGTAAAAGAATTGCCAACTTTTATAAAACAAGCAATCATACTCTTACTTGCAGTTGGATTAGGAATAGGTGCAAATTCACCTCGTTTAATGGCAATGAAAGAATATTCAGAATATAGTACAAGAGGAGAATCTGAACTCACTATAAAACCTGATGGAAGTACAAAAGAAGCTACTAAAGGATTGGATAAAGCGTATATCACAGAATATAGTTATGCCAAAATGGAAACTTTTAACTTGTTTGTACCGCGTTTTATGGGTGGAGGAACAGTAGAGAAGTTAGATCAGAATTCTAATTTTTATCAATTAATAGAAAATAAAGTAGGAAAAAGGGCGGCTGATGACTACTCAAAACAGGTTTTAACTTATTGGGGAGATCAAACCATTGTGGAAGCTCCTGCTTATATTGGAGCAGTCATTTTCTTTCTTTTTTTCTTGGGGATTTTCCTTGTGAAAGGAAGATTAAAACAATGGCTAGTTGCCGCTACTGTTTTTTCAATTTTGATGAGTTGGGGAAGGAATTTTGAGTTTTTAACCAATATTTTCATCGATTACTTCCCTTTATATAATAAGTTTAGAGCCGTTTCTTCTATACAAGTTATTGCAGAATTATGTGTGCCAATTTTAGGAGTTTTAGCATTGAAAGAATTCTTTTCTACCCAACTTTCATCGGAAGAAAAAAGAGACGGATTAAAAAAAGCGGTCTTTATTTTCGGAGGTTTAATAGTTGTAGGTTTTTTATTAGCGCATAGCTCTTCAACTTTTGAAGGGTTAAGAGATAATAATTATAAAGAATTACCGGGCTTAATTGATGCTTTGATTGCAGATAGAAAAGCCATGTTATTTTCAGATACGCTTCGCTCTTTACTTTTAGTACTTCTTTCGGGAGGGATATTATGGTTTTTATTGAAGGGTAAATTAAAGCAAACTCAGGTTGTTTTAGCGCTGGCAGTTTTAATTGTATTCGATTTAATTTCTGTAGATAAGAAGTATTTGAGTGAAGATGATTTTAAACCCTCAAGAAAAGTTGAAAAACCCTTCATAGCCTCTGAAGCAGATAAATTAATTCAAAAAGATAAAAGTCACTATAGAGTAGGTAATTTTGCTGTAAATCTTATGCAAGATGGAAGTACTTCTTATTTTCATCAATCAATTGGTGGATATCATGCTGCAAAAATGGGACGTTACCAAGAACTCTTTGATTTTCAAATTGCCAAAAATAATATGGAAGTTCTTAACATGTTGCATACAAAGTACTTTATTGTTTCAGATAAAGATGGGCAAAAACAAGTACAGCAGAACCCAGATACAAATGGAAATGCTTGGTTTGTAAACCGTGTAAAGCTTGTAAATTCTGCCAATGAGGAAATGCAAGCTTTAGATTCACTTCAAACAAAAGACGAAGCATTGCTTAATAAAAGTGATCTTAAAAGAAAGTTGGATCTTGTTATAGAAAAAGATTCAACAGCGGCTATCGAATTGTTAAACTATGGCGTTACTTCATTAACCTATGAATCTAATACAGCAAAAGAGCAGTTTGCTGTTTTTTCTGAAATCTATTATGCAGATGGTTGGAATGCATATATAGACGGAGAATTAACACCACACCTAAGAGTTAATTATGTGTTGCGAGGAATGAGTATTCCAGCAGGAAAACACACCGTTGAATTTAGATTCGAGCCAATGGTAATAGAACAAGGAAAAATGATTTCTTTAGGTTCTTATTTTTTATTGCTTCTAATGCCTTTAGGATATTTTTTTTACGAAAAGAAAAATACTAAATTTTAGCTTAAAGACATTAGATAATCTAAAGGGGTTACTCCTTTTTTGTTTTTTTAATGTTCTTTTAAAAGCAGTAGGATTTGTAAAGCCAATTTCCTCAGCTAAAGGTTTTATTGTATGGTTTCTAAATGTATACTATCTTCTTTTAGTTTTTTAATAAGAAATTCTATTTTTAATTCAACTTTAAATACACCTAACATATCTTATTTCATATAGTTTTTCTAAATTTACTTTTTACTAATTAATTTATGTATTCAAAAACTCCAACTAGAAGGTATCAGCTTACTTTGAATTTTTTAAAAAAGGTTTTACCATATTCAGCAACAATATTAGATTTAGGTGTGCGAAATCCATTTTCTGAAATCATGGAACAAAATGGTTATATCGTTATCAATACAGAAGGAGAAGATTTAGATTTATTACCTGAAATTGTAAAAAAACACAAAGTCGATGCGGTAACAGCTTTTGAGATTTTTGAACATTTAATAGCACCTTTTAATGTGTTGAAAGAGATTCAATCTTCAAAAATTATAACTACAATCCCTTTAAATCTTTGGTTTGCAAAAGCATATAAGAGTAAAACAGATATGTGGGACAGACATTATCACGAGTTTGAAGACTGGCAATTTGATTGGTTGCTAGAAAAATCGGGATGGAAAATTGAAGCAACAGAAAAATGGACTAGTCCAATTAATAAAATAGGATTTAGACCCATCTTAAGAAAATATACTCCAAGGTATTATGCCGTTTATGCCACTAAAATAAATAAATGAAAATAGGAATGATTCTTGATGCTATTTTCCCTCCAGATCCCAGAGTGGAAAATGAAGCAGTTTCATTAATCAACGAGGGTCATGAAGTTTTTCTTTTTTGTTTAACATATGGAGAACAAAAAATGGCAGAAGTTATAAATGGAATACAAGTTAAAAGATACTTATCTAATAAGTTCGAATATAAACTTTCCGCTTTGGCATATACAATACCATTGTATACCTTATTCATGCAAAAAAAAATTAAAAACTTTATCAATAAAAATAATATTCAAGTATTACACATTCATGACATAAGAATTGCTCAAGCTGTTTTTAATGCTAATAAGAAGTTTCAACTTCAGGTTGTTTTAGATTTACATGAAAACAGACCAGAAATAATGAGGTTTTACCCACATTTATTAAAGTTTCCTGGTAAATACATAATCTCACCAAAAAAATGGAAAAAAAAAGAAGAGAAATTTATTATTAAATCTACTAAAGTTGTTGTAGTTACACCGGAATCTAAACATGAGATTATAAAACGAGTCCCTGTTAACAATGAAAAAATAATTGAAGTACCTAATACCGTTAGAGCTACATTTTATAGCGATTATATACTATCATCAGAAATTAGTAATCAATATTCTAATAAATTTGTACTACTTTACATTGGAGATACAGGTTTAAGAAGAGGTTTAGAAACTGTAATAAAATCTATTAATAAAATAAAAAATACAATACAAAATGTAAAATTAGTCGTAGTAGGAAAAAATTCTACAGACCATGTTTTGAAAAAATTAGCAAAAGATTTAAACATTGAAGAATATATTGATTTTGTTGGTTGGAAAGATCAAAGTTTGTTCCAATCTTATATTTTATCTAGTGATATTTGTATTTCTCCTTTACATAGAAATTTACATCACGACACGACCTATGCAAACAAGATTTTTCAATATATGAGTTTAGGGAAACCACTTTTGGTTAGTGATGCAATAGCTCAAAAAAAACTTACAGAAAAAACGAAATCAGGTTTGGTTCATATAGAAAAAGATGTAGAAGATTTCTCTAACAAAATTTTTATTTTATATAGTGATGATAATTTAAGAAAAGAGCTTGGAGAAAATGGAAAAAAATTTGTTAGCAATGATTTCTCGTGGGAACAAACATCTAAAAAATTAATAAATTTATACGATACCTTGTCAAATTGAAAGTATTAATAATTACATATTATTGGCCGCCAGCAGGTGGTTCTGGTGTTCAACGTTGGTTGAAGTTTGTGAAATATTTTCAAGAATTTGGAATAGAACCTATAATTTATACTGTTGATAATGCAAACTATCCAAAACTAGATAAAACGTTATTAAAGGAGGTTCCAAAAAATGTTACAATTTTAAAACAACCCATTTGGGAACCGACAAATCTATTGTTTTGGAAACATAAAAAGACTCAGACTACAAGTGTATCAAACTTAAGTAAAGGTGGTTTTTTGTCTTTTATTAGAGGGAATTTTTTTATACCAGATCCAAAGATTTTCTGGGTAAAGAAATCAGTACATTTTCTTCAAAAGTATATTATAGAAAATAAAATTGAGACTATCATCTCAACTGGGCCTCCACACAGTATGCATTTAATTGCACAAAAATTACGTCTAAAGAATTCACTGAAATGGATTGCAGATTTTAGAGATCCTTGGACAAGTTTATATTATAATGAAGACTTTAAGCTAAGTATTTTCGCGAAAAATAAAAATAAAAAACTAGAAACGGCTGTTTTAAAAAATGCTGATTGTATTCTTACTGTGAGTACTGTTTTAAAAAAGGAGTTCGCTAAAACTGCAAGAAATGTAGCTGTTATTACCAATGGTTTTGATGACGAAATTTCAGGCATAAAATCTGTAACTATTGACAATGAATTTTCGATTTCTTATATTGGTTTGTTGCCAAAACAAAGTAACCCTAAAGTGTTGTTTAAGGTTTTAAACACCCTTTGTGAAAATAACGCTTCTTTTTCTAATGATTTAAAAATTAATTTTGTTGGAGATATTTCTGAGGAAGTAAAAAAAGAAGTATTGGCTAATAATTTATTGGAAAAGGTATCGTTTGTAGGATATGTTTCACATCAAAAAGCGATTGAGTACCAAAATAAATCCCAAGTTTTATTATTGTTAATTCCTAATGTAACTAAGTCCGAAGGGATTTTAACTGGAAAGTTATTTGAATATATGACAACAAAACGTCCTATTTTAGCAATAGGACCTGAAGAGGGCGATTTAAATGATATTTTAAATGAGACCAATGCTGGTGTTGTTGTTGGTTTTGATGATGAAGAAAAATTAACAAAAGAAATACTGAAATTATACCACCAATACAAGAATGGAATTTTATATGTAGATTCTAAAAATATTGAACAATACCACAGAAAAAAATTAACAGAAAAGTTATCTGAAATAATATATAATTTACAATAAAAAATGGGAATTATTTTAAAGCAATCATCAATTAATACTGTAATAATTTTTATAGCATTTGCTATTGGTGGAATAAATACCCTTTTTTTATACACGAACTTTCTAACTCCAGAAAGATACGGTTTGGTGGTTTTTTTACTTTCTGCTGCAAATTTATTAATGCCATTAACAGCATTTGGAGTTCAATATACAATTGTAAAGTTTTTTTCCTCATACCAAACAAAATTTGAAAAAGACAGATTTTTAAGTATGGCAATTATTCTTCCTTTATTTATTGCATTGCCTATTGGTTTTTTAGTAGTGGTATTTTATGAGAAAATTAGTATTTTTTTGTCCACTGAAAATACTATGATTAAAGATTATACATATATAATTTATTTGGTTGCAGTTGCTACCGCTTATTTCGAAGTTTTTTATGCTTGGGCTAAAGTACAAATGCAATCTACTTTTGGCAATGCTATTAGAGAGTTGTTTAGTAGAATTATGATATTGTTTTTACTTATTTTAGTTTCGGTAGGAGTTATAGATGGGCATGAGTTTATACTCTATTTAACAGCTTTATATTTTTTAAGAATGTTAATAATGATGCTTTATGCATTTAAGCTATACACCCCTAAATTTACGTTTTCTTTTCCAGAGAATATTAGAGAAATCATTAGTTATTCTGCATATATAATTCTTGCAGGTTCTGCTGGTGCAATTTTATTAGATATAGACAAAGTAATGTTGCCTCAAAAGGAAGCCATAGAGTTAGCTGCTTTTTATACAGTAGGTGTTTTTATTGCTTCTGTAGTAGAAGCTCCAGGAAGGGCTATGTTACAGATTGTACAACCATTAACTTCGAAGGCAATTAATGAGAAAAATACTATTGAAATAGCTTCTCTTTACAAGAGAACCTCTGTTAATTTGTTTATTGTTTGTGGTCTCTTTTTTATTCTAATAAATTGTAATGTAGAAGAATTGTATAAAATAGTAGGAAAACCAGAATATTCTAAAGGAATATTTATTGTTTTAATGATCTCAATTGCAAAATTATATAATATGTTTTTAGGTAATAATGGAGCAATCATATCTAATTCTAAATATTACAAAATATTATTGCCTTATGGAATTGCAATGGCAATTTCTGTAACTTATTTAAATATTGTACTTATAGATTTATTTAATATGAATGGTGCAGCGTTATCTACGTTATTAGTTATTTTAGTATTTAATACTATTAAGATTTTGTACGTAAAAAAGAAGTTTAATATATTGCCCTTTACTACAAAATCTTGGTTAGTTTTAGTTGTGATTATTTTGTTTTTATTCGCTTTTTATTTTTGGAACTTTAACTCTAATCCAATTTTAAACATTGTTTTTAAAAGTATTTTAATAACAATAAGTTATGTTTTTATAATTTTTAAATTAAATCTATCTGTTCAAATAAACGCGATGATTAATAAATTACTTTATAAAAAACAATCTATGTAATCTGCTAGTATATGCAGTAATAAAGCTATTGAAAGAATTCTAGTTTTCTTAAAAAATATTCCTAAAATATAGAAGCCTATAGCGATATAAGAATGTAATGGATGAAAATTTATGCTGCACCTGTTTTTGTCAAAAATAGGATTTGCTAGTAAGTGGTCTAAATCGATTAACATAGAAAGTAAGAATACTAAATATACAGTTTTCCAGTTTTTCTTGAAAAAAACAATTGAAATTATCAATGGAATTACGAAGTGAAATCCATAATGTATTAAAAACTTGAAATTCATAAAAACAGAAAGTATTTTTTAAAAACTAAGTTTGTATATAAGTGTTATTAAAACGATGCAATGCGTTCAATTTCATAACAAATTTATTTTTTTATTACTTATTATAACGAACATACTTTAAGAAAAACTATTAAAAAATTTCATCTTAAAATATTTATTTATAGATCTAAAAAAGGGCATTGTTATACTGTTAATGAAAAATTATTTATAAATAACTGATTGCATTAGGACCTTCCATAAATAGTAAATCTAAAATTGATAGATTAGAAATAAAACCGTGCTTTTCGTCAAACATTTGTATGTATTTTTTTTCTGGGTTTTGTACTTGATGTTTTACATCTGCTAGATGTCTATTGTCTTTTTCAACCCCTAGATTATACGCACTCGTTTTGCTGAAATCGGAAGCTATTTGCAGGGCAGAAGTTACAAACAAGAAGGTTTCAATATTTACATCCTGTAAGTATTTATATTTCTTTGTTAAAATAGGTAGTAAATCATCCTCATAAAATTCATAAAAAGGCGATGTTCTGTAGGCTACCTGTAAAGATTTTAAATGCTGACTTTGCCAAGGAAAATCATTTTCGACCAAAGCATCTTTTGTCTTCTTCCTTTGGGTTTTTTCTTTATGTTTTAAAGGGATATTAAGAAGTTGTTTTCCATTAGAATTATAGATATAACATCTGTTTCTATAGCTTTGTTTTTGAAAATTATCTTCCATTTCAAAAATTACTTCTTTCGATTTTATTATTTCTGAATATTGGGTAATAGGTGAGAAATAAGTTGGAATAAATAGAGGCATAAAAATTGATTACACAGATTTTTTACGATTTTTATAGAAATTAAATACGAAATATAACAAAATAAGAATTAGTACTAAATATCGATAAGAAACGATTTCTCCATCACCATGCACAGTGCTAAACATTCTATCCCATCGAATAGACTTTAGTTTAGCCATAAAACTAGGTGCGTTAGCATCCCAACTGAACCAAACCATAACTGGTTTTCCCAGGACATGATCAAAAGGTACATACCCCCAATAACGGGCGTCTAAAGAATTATGTCTATTATCTCCCATTAACCAATAGTAATCTTGTTTAAATGTATAAGAATTGGCTTTTTTTCCATTGATATAAATATCATCATTATGAACAACTAAATTATTATTTTCATAATTTTTAATGATTTGTTCGTAATAAGGTAGGGTCTTAGAATTAATTTCTACAGTTGCTCCTTTTTTAGGAATATAAATGGGACCAAAATTGTCCTGACTCCACTGATTACTTTCTATATGAGGAAAAATAGCATTGTCTGCTTTATGAACAACCTTAATTACACTATCTACATCAGAATCTTTTCTTAATTTTTCTGCTAAATCTAAGGTTAAATTTACGTCTCTTACTTTAGTTTTTACTTCTGTTAAATTCGTTCCAAAATTATCAGTAACCTTTTTTAATTCTTCATAATTAGTCGTTGTAATTTCATATTTATTTCCAGAAATTCGATTCAGAGCTCCAATGTATTTTGTAACATTTTTAAATTCTTCTTGATTTTTAAAATCGACGATAAATTTTCTCTCAAATTCTTTTTGTGTATATCTTAAAAGTTTATCAGATGACAATCCTTTAGAGGAATAGATTTTATAAAAAAATTGAATTTTCGCTCTGTAAGGTAGAATGTTTTTCTTTCCATTTATATATACAATTCCGTCTCTTAACTCTAAAGAATCTCCAGCAATTGCCACACAACGCTTTACATAATTTGTCTTTTTGTCAACGGGTTTATACGTATATTTGCCAGAAGTATCTCCCCACATCGTTTTTAAAGAATCTGCAGGCCAGTTAAAACAAACAATATCATTATTTTTAATTTTCTGAATGCCTGGTATTCGCAGATATGGTAACTGTGGCTTTTTTAAATAGGAAGCAGTTCCTGTAAATGGAAGTGAGTCATGCACCATTGGTGCAGCAACAACTGTGGATGGAACTCTTGCTCCGTAATGAAACTTGCTGACAAACAAATAATCTCCAACTAATAAAGATTTTTCTAAAGAAGAAGTTGGTATGGTAAAAGGTTGCATAAAATAAGTATGAACCAAGGTTGCAGCAATAATTGCAAATGAAATAGAACTAACCCATTCTCCAAGTTCAGATCTGGGTTTTAATTCTCTGTTCTCATTATATGTTGTATCTGTAGCATAATTTATATAAAAAATATATAATCCTAAAGTAACAATCACTAAAAGTGAATCTAACCTTTTGTAAAAACCAAAAGTTCTTATTGTTTCTATCCAGATGACTGGAAACATAAGTAAGTTAACAACCGGAATAAAAAGTAACATAACCCACCATTTTGGTCGATTAATTATCTTCATTAAAACAATTGCATTGTAAATAGGAATTGCAGCTTCCCAAGCTTTTCTACCTGATTTTATATAAAGTTTCCAAGTTCCTAAAAAGTGAATAACTTGTATGAAAATGAAAAAAATAAACCATTCAGTAAATGTCATAATTCTATATTTTTTATTTTGTTGAGCACAGTTGGTGTTTTTTATTTTTTAATTTTAAAAACCGCTCTTCTATACTCAAAAGGGTAAACTATTTTCAATTAGAATACCTTAGTTCTATTTTGTTACAGATTTTAACCAATGTTTAACACGTCTTTCATAGAGAAAACACCTTTTTTATTCACTAACCATTCTGCGGCAATTACGGCTCCTAAAGCAAAACCCTTTCTGCTATGTGCAGTGTGTTTAATTTCTATACTGTCAATTTCAGAAGTATAAGAAACAGTATGTGTTCCAGGTACTTCTGGAATTCTTTTTGCTGAAATTGGAATCTCTTTTTTTGATCCATTTTCACCCAATATCCACTCTTTTTTTGAAGAATTATTGATAATTCCCTCTGCTAAAGTAATTGCTGTCCCACTAGGAGCATCTAATTTTTTTATGTGATGAATTTCTTCCATAGAGATAGTATAATCTTTTAAGGCATTCATCATTTTTGCTAATTGATTGTTGAGTTCAAAAAAGATATTTACACCCAAACTAAAATTTGAAGCGTAGATAAAAGCACCCTTTTTTTCTTTGCATAAATGAACAGCATCATCATATTTTTCTAACCAACCAGTAGTTCCACAAATAACAGGAATATTATTATTAAAACAGTTAGAAATATTATTAAAAGCAGCAGATGGAACACTAAAATCGATTGCAATATCAGCTAAAGAAATGTCATAGTCTTCATTCAATTCTTTCTTAATAATAACTCTATGGCCACGACTTATAGCAATTTCTTCAATTTTTTTTCCCATTCTCCCATAACCAAGTAAAGCAATTTTCATTTTAAAAAGAATATTTAATCGTTAAACCCACAGTGGGGGCATCAATTTGAATTGGATCTGGAACCACAGTGGGTGAAAATGACAAGTTATCATCCGTATTAAATTGAAGAAGGTGTGCATTAACACTAGCCTCAACAATTTGTAAAACGTAAATTATAATACCTGATAATAGAGATAAATCTCTGTTTTGTCGTAATTGTTTCTGCGCACTTTCTAAACCTGTAAGAGAAATCAGTTCGTTTCCATCAGCATCTGTAAACTCATCTGGAGAACCTACTTTTCTTAATTTAAAAGCAGTTCTGTAGCGTTTGTATTCGCTATTATTAGTTAAATAAAAATAAGTAGGAAATGCTAATGCTCCCCAAACTATGGGAGCTTTCCAGTATTTCTTATTGTACACTTGGCCCATTCCGGGGAAAATTGCAGAATAAAAGGCAGCTTTAGAGGGAGCTAAAGGATTATAAACACCTTGGGTTATATTATTTTTTCTTTTTGATTTAAGACTCTCTACTTTTACAGAATCTTTCTGTGCGTAGATCAACATTGAACAACATGTAAGAAAAAAAGCAAGTATGTTTTTTTTAAAAACCACTTATTTTAGCAGATTTTTAATGCGATTAAAATCTTCTTCAGAGTGAAACGGAATAGTAAGTTTCCCTTTTCCGTTACTGTTAACGCTAACATCTATTTTGTGCCCCAAGTATTCACTAATATCTTTTAGACTTTCTTTTACAAACCTAGGAAGTTGTTTCTTTTTTGGTTTAGACTTAACACTAGTTTTTAAACTTTTAACCAATTCTTCTGTTTGTCTTACAGATAATTTTTCTCGAAGTATTTTTTCATAAATATTTAATTGATCTTCAGTGCTCTCTATATTTATAATGGCACGTCCATGTCCCATAGAAATAAATCCATCTCTAATTCCTGTTTGTAAAATTGGATCTAATTTTAAAAGTCGCAAATAATTAGTAACAGTAGAGCGTTTTTTCCCAACTCTAATACTTAATTCTTCTTGAGTTAATTTAATTTCATCAATTAAACGATTGTAAGAAAGCGCAACTTCTATCGGATCTAAATTTTTGCGTTGTATGTTTTCAACCAAAGCCATTTCTAACATTTCTTGGTCATTAGCCAATCTAATATATGCGGGTATGGTTTTGTTTCCTATTAATTTTGATGCTCTAAAACGACGTTCTCCGGAAACTAATTGAAACTTGTTGATGTCTAATTTCCTAACTGTAATTGGTTGTATTACTCCTAGTTCTTTTATAGAACTAGCTAGCTCTTGTAATGATTCATCATCAAAATAAGTCCTTGGTTGATAGGGGTTTACGTCAATTAAGCCTAACTCAATTTCCATAATACTTCCTGAAGCTTTGTCTGTATTTTTGTCAGAAACAGATATAGTATTTGAAGAATCTTTTAGTAACGCAGATAACCCTCTTCCTAAAGCTTGTTTTTTTATCGCTTTTGCCATTTTATGCGTTTTTCTTTAACAGTTCGTTTGCTAAATTTAGGTAATTTATAGCACCCTTACTTGTGGCATCATATGAAATAATACTTTCACCATAACTAGGGGCTTCGCCTAAACGTGTATTCCTTCTAATAATAGTATCAAAAACCATGCTAGAAAAATGTTTTCTTACTTCTTCAACTACTTGGTTAGAGAGGCGCAATCTAGAATCGAACATTGTTAGTAATAAACCTTCAATATCTAATTCAGGATTGTGAATGCTCTGAATACTTTTTATAGTATTTAAAAGTTTTCCCAAACCTTCTAAAGCAAAATATTCACATTGAATTGGTATAATTACAGAATCTGCAGCAACCAGTGAGTTCAGTGTAATTAAGCCCAAAGAGGGAGCACAATCAATTAAAATATAGTCGTAATCTTCTTTTAAATCAGCTAGCGCCTTTTTTAACATATACTCTCTTTCATGCTTATCTATCAACTCTATTTCTATAGCAACTAAGTCTATGTGAGCAGGTATAATATCTAAGTTAGGAGAAGAGGTTTTTAAAACAGCATCTTTTGCAGAAATTGTATGCTCTAAAACTTGGTATGTTCCATGATTAACTTCATCAACATTTATTCCTAAACCAGAGGAAGCATTTGCTTGTGGGTCTGCGTCAATAAGTAATATTTTCTTTTCTAGAACACCTAAAGAAGCTGCAAGATTTATTGAGGTTGTCGTTTTACCAACTCCCCCCTTTTGATTAGCTATTGCAATTATTTTTCCCATTAAAATCCAATGATTTATATTTAGTAAAATTACAATTTATTCTCTTTTTTGAAAGTTAAAGATGTTAACAAAACCATAAAAACATAAATACTTGATTATTAGTTTTTTATATTTGTTTTCTGAGGTTTTTTAAACAAAATTTAAAATTAAAAACCGAAGTGTATGCTTCGGTTTTTAATGCTGTAATAATTTTTATTTTTTTGGAATATTCTTTAATATTTCTACTAAAAAATTCCAGAATTTTTGAGTAGATGAAATTTGAGCTCTCTCATCTGGTGAGTGAGCTCCTTTTATATTTGGTCCAAATGAAACCATGTCCATTTTTGGATAATTCTGTCCTAAAATCCCACATTCTAATCCAGCGTGACACGCTGCTATATTTGCTTTTTCTCCATGCAATTCTTCATAAAGATTAGCTACAATACTAACAATTTCTGAATTAACATTAGGTTGCCAACCCGGATATGTACCAGAAAATTTAACTTCGAAACCAGACAATTCAAAAACTGAACGCAAGGAATTTGCTAAATCTATCTTATTACTTTCTGAGGAAGATCGAGTTAAACAACCAATTTTAATAGCACCGTTTTTAACAATAATTCTTGCAATATTATTAGAGGTTTCAACCAGTCCTTCAACAACTGGACTCATTTTGTAAACTCCGTTTAAAGCTGCATATATAGATTTTATAAAACCTTCTTGTACGCCTAAATCCATTACTTTTTCTGGTGATACAACTTCACTTATCTCAATAGAAAGATTCGGCTCTAGTGTTAAAAACTCTTCTTTAATTGTATTAATAAGTTGATTGGTTTCAAACATAAAAGGTTCTACAGAGATAGTATCTATTGTAATAATAGAAAAACTTTCACGGGGTATTGCATTTCGCAGGCTTCCGCCATTTATTTCAGAAATACGCAATCCAAAATTAGCAAAGCCGTCAAATAAAATACGGTTCATAATTTTATTAGCATTTCCAAGTCCTTTTATAATGTCCATTCCAGAATGTCCACCATTAAGACCTGTGATAGAAATTGAAAATGCTTTTATTTTTTCTGGACTATTTTCTTCATTATAAGTTCTTGTCGCAGTTACATCAACACCACCTGCACAACCTATGCCTATTTCGTTATCCTCTTCAGTATCAAGGTTTAAAAGAATGTCACCTTTTAAAACATCTCCTTCTAAACCTATTGCTCCAGTCATTCCGGTTTCTTCATCAATAGTAAACAAAGCTTCAATTGCTGGATGTGAAATGTCTGTAGAAGATAAAACCGCCATAATAGCAGCAACACCTAAACCATTATCTGCTCCTAAAGTTGTTCCTTCAGCTTTTACCCAGTCACCATCAACAAACATTTTAATTCCTTCTTTATCAAAATCAAAGTCTGTAGTAGAATTTTTTTGATGAACCATATCTAAATGACCTTGCATTACAACCATTTTTCTATCTTCCATTCCAGTAGATGCTGGTTTTCGAATAATAACGTTGCCAACTTTGTCTGTAAAAGTTTCTAAACCAAGTTTTTCTCCAAATTTAACAGCAAATTCTATTATTCGTTCTTCTTTTTTTGATGGACGAGGAACTGCGTTTAAATCAGCAAAATGATTCCAAACTATTTTTGGTTCAATGCTTCTTATATCTGAATTCATAGTGAATAATTTAAATTTATAATGCGAAGTTAAGAGATTTCAATGACACAATCTTGCGTCTTTTTACGAACTTTTGCTAAATCTTTCATATGGCAATCATCAGCTCTAAAACCAACAGGCAAGACTAAAACTGATGTCAAATTGCGATTTTCTAGATCTAGAATTTCATCATATTTATCTGACACAAAACCTTCCATTGGACAAGAATCTATTTGTTCTATAGCACATACGGTTAATAGATTTCCCATTGCTAGATATACTTGATTTTTATTCCAAAGAAATAATTCTTCTTGTGTTTTTTTAGAAATATCATCTAATAAAAACTCTTTAAAGGGATTTATGACCTCATCAGGGGTATTCCTAATTTCTTTAACTAATTTGAAGTAATTTTCTACTTCATTTTTATTATATTCTTTTGGAACACATAAGACCAAAAGATGAGATGCCTGTGCTACTTGTTCTTGTTTCCATGAATGTTCTACTAGTTTTTTTTGAATTTCTTTGTTATCAATAATAACCAATGATATTGGTTGAAGTCCGTATGAGGTAGCTGTTAAATTAAACGCTTCTTTTAGAATGTTTATTTGTGTTTTTGTGAGTTGTTTATTGATGTCGAACTTTTTAGTTGCGTATCGCCATTTTAAACTATCTATGGTATCCATTTATTAAAATTTAGAAATGCAAAAATAATTGATTTTTACTAAAAAACTCCATAAAACCCTTTATTAAAAGCATTAGAAATGCCAATAATATTACGTATTTTATAAAATATAAAAAATAATGAAAGAAGCGTTTTTACATTATGTATGGAAATACACATTATTTTCTGTTACGGATCTATATGGCTCCCTAAAAGAACCTATTGTGATTGTTAAAAACGGAACTTATAATACCAATTCTGGACCAGATTTTCTAAATGCTCAATTAAAAATTGACAATCAGTTTTGGTCTGGAAACATAGAGATTCATTTAAAATCTTCTGATTGGTATCTGCATAATCATGAAGTTGATTCTAATTATGATGCTGTTATTTTACATGTTGTCTGGGAACACGATGCAGATATTTATATGAAAAATAACAGACCAATTCCTACTCTGGTATTAAAAGATTTAGTAGATCAAAATCTACTTAAAAATTATACTAATTTACTATCTTCTAAGACACTTTGGATTCCTTGTCAAAATCAAATAACTAGTATAGATTCATTTACTTTTTTTAATTGGAAAGAGCGTTTGTTCTTTGAACGATTAGAATCTAAATCGATTGTCATTTTTGACTTATTAAAGACGTCTAATAATAATTTTGAAGCAGTCTTGTTTCAGTTGTTAGCAAAGAATTTTGGGTTAAAAGTAAATGCTGATTCATTCCTACAACTAGCGCAATCCATAGATTTTTCAATTATAAGAAAAGAACAGTTTAATGAACAAAAGTTAGCTGCTTTACTTTTCGGACAAGCAGGTTTTTTTGATGGTATGGTAGAAGAAGAATATTTTCTTTTATTGAAAAATGAGTATGACTATTTAAAACACAAGTATAATTTATATCCTATTTCAAATAAACAGTTTTCTTTTTTTAGGATGAGACCTAATAATTTTCCAACAATTAGAATTGCTCAACTGGTTTCTTTGTTCTCAGAACAACAAAACTTATTTTCTAAATTGATGAAAATTGAAAAGTTAGATGCATTTTATACATTATTTTCTTTAAGTGTAAATGATTTTTGGAAAATACATTACACATTTGAAACTAGGTCTAAAAAAAGCGATAAAAAGCTTACGAAATCATTCATAGATTTATTATTGATTAATACCATTATTCCTTTAAAATTTGTTTATCAAAAGAATAGAGGAGGAGCAGATGAAGAAAATATTCTAAAATTAATTCAACAAATCAAACCAGAAAAAAACAGTATTATTTCTAAATTTTCAGAATTAAAAATTAATTCTACAAGTGCTTTTCAAACACAAGCTTTATTGGAGCTTAAAACTAACTATTGCGCACCCAAACGTTGTTTAGAATGCGCAATAGGAAATAAATTATTGAGAAGTTGAAATTGTTATTTTGGATTTAAAATGTTATTTATATTAGCCAGACAATCTTTGTAATGATATTTGGTGATTCTGTTGATTGCTCTTTTGCTAGCAGTGTTTATTTGATATTTTAAAGTTTCTAATTCTCCTCTAGAAATCGCATGAATATCAGAATTTACTATTTTCTTGTTGTTTAATAATCCTCCAACTCTAGTAATAAAAGACTTCTGTAAATTTCGTCTAAAAACATCTACATTTTTAACGGAATTAACTTCAGAAAAAATACCCTTCCTTACATCTCTAACCATCTCAGAAGCTGAATAAAAAGCGGTTTGTGTTACTTCTGAATTAATCATTCTTTCCAGTCTACTTGCATTTAATAAACTATACAATTGTCTATTTTGATAGCGCAATATTTTATCAGTATAACCAGACTCATCAATATTTAATAAAATATCTTTATCTATCAACCATTTTTGAGTTGTAAATACATTTTTCAATACCCAATTAACAGCATTTTTTTGAGTTACTTCATCTACCACATTATAAATATTTCCGTCTTGTATAGGTTTTTTATTATATTCAAATATACCACCAACAATTCCAGTAACATGCCCAGAGTATCGGCTCCAAACACTCAAAAGTTCTCCATATAATTCATTTAAGTCTTCGTAATTGTTTGTTTGGTCGGAGGTCCAGTTTCGAAGATTCTTGGCTACAATTTTTAAGTTTTTAATTCCGTAGTTGCTTGCTTTTATTTGATTGTTCCCAATTCCTTCAGTCTGTGAAGAAGGATCAAAATTACCTCGACCAGCAAACCTGTATATAGGGTCATTCGCTTTATCAGTAATCCATTTGTCTAAAACTTTAGTTTCGGATATTGGTGTTGTTGCATTTGGAATTATCCTGTATCCCCAATTGATAGAATAATGGTCATAGGGTCCTAGCTGACGAATAAAACGAATATTTTTATCTCCAGGTTGCGCTATGTAATTATAACGAGCATAATCCATGATGGTCGCTGCAATTCCATATTTCTGTGTAAATTTCCCTGATCGTAAAGAATCTACAGGATACGCGTAACTTGCAGCCATATTGTGTGGTAAACCCAAAGCATGTCCAACTTCATGAGCAATTACCATACGCATCATATCACCAATTTCTTCTGGTGGTGTATCTAAAGTTCTAGCCGACGGATTTGCAGCTCCAGTTTCTAACAAATACCTGTTTCTGTAGGAACGTAAATGGTTGTGATACCAAATAATATCACTTTCAATGATTTCTCCGGAACGTGGGTCAGAAACACTGGGTCCAACAGCATTTCTGGTTGTGCTTGCAACATATCGTATTGAGGAATACCGAATGTCTTCCATACTAAATTCAGGGTCTTCCTCTTTAGTTGGAGGCATTTTAGCCATAATTGCGTTTTTAAAACCTGCCGTTTCAAAAACTTTTTGCCAATCATCTACACCCTGTTTTATGTATTTTCTTAATTTTTTTGGAGTTGCAGGATCTAAATAATACACAATTGGTTTTATGGGTTCTACCAATTCTCCACGATTATAAGCCGCTATATCTTTTGGTTCTAATTTCCAACGACGAATATATCTTTTACTCTCTGCTTTTAGCTTTTCTGAATTATAATCTACGGTACCAACAGAAAAATAACCAACTCTTTTGTCATACAACCTTGGAATCATTGGTGTTTCTGGAAGTAATATCATGGATTGATTCATTCTTATTGAAATAGTATTTGTGGCTCTTTGACTTGGTGGGGAAGCAGCATCATAGGTGAAATCTTGAATTACCTCAATATTTTCTGGATAACTATTTATAGTGTTGATAAAACTTCTGCTAGCATCTAATCTTCTCACCTTATATTGACTTCTAGCGCTGTTATTAATTCCGCTAATAGCTTTAATATCTGATGAGAAAAATTTGGTAACCTCTATTAAAACTGCCGTAGAATCGGTGTTTTGAGTTTTAATATCAAAAGCAAAAAGAATAGGTTCTAAATTATTGGATTTTACAGATTTTGAAATCGGCAAAGAATCATTTGCAATTGCATTGTAAGATTTTACTTTTAACAATATTTTATTTTTGAAATGTTCCCAAATCACCACTTGTTCATTAGTTTTAGAACCAGCATTTACATATCCGCCACCATAACCAGATGGTAATTCTTTAATTCTGCTAACCAATAACATTTCTTTTCCTAACAACTTTTTAGGAACCTCGTAGTAGAATTGTTCTTTTGTTTCGTGGACTTTGAATAAACCGTCATCAGTTTTTGTGTTTTTGTTTACAAAATCTGAATACTTAGGTATTTTATTTTTTTTAGTTTTCGGAATTGAAACCTCTTTGTTATTTTGCTTTTTGTTTTTCCTTTTTTTAAGAACTCTTGCACTTTGTGCATTCATTTCTGTCGGAAAATAAAATGCGAATATCAATGAAAATAAAAGTAGTTTTTTCATGTTTATGTTTTGTTGGTTATTTAATTTTTTAGGGTAATAAAAATAGAGTGTTATTGTTTTTTCTAATATTCTAATTTATTTTTTGCATAAAAATTGAAACCAAATTATGAGATTTTCAGAATATATGCTTTTGCCTATTTAGATGTTTTATAATTGATTATGTTTTCTACATACATCCATTAGTAATCCAGTTTTCTCAATTGTAAGAGCACTAATTTTTTGATATATTTACAAAATAAGATCATCAAAAATACTACTTATTTTGATCAAATAAACTAATTAGTAATGCTATTCTTATAAAGTTAACTTTGATACTTTTATGAACGTTTAAAATAGTTTTTTAACTTTTGCAAGTCAATAATAATTAATGTAGAAATTGAAATAATTGAATTTTTAGTGTCAATATTTTTTTAGATGATAAAAAGAATTAAAAATGAAGAAACACAATAATTACATAGAAATTAACCGCAAATCATGGAATAACCGAACAGAGACACATTTGAAATCTGAATTTTATGACATGGAAAATTTCATAAAAGGTAAGAGCTCTTTGAAAAGTATTGAGTTAGAATTACTTGGTGATTTAAAAGGGAAAAGTATTTTGCACTTACAATGTCATTTTGGACAGGATACAATTTCTTTAAGTCGACTTGGCGCTGAAGTTACAGGTGTAGATTTATCAAATATAGCAATAGAAAATGCAAAGCAAATTGCAAAAGACACGAACTCGAACACAACCTTTATTTGTTGTGATATTTATGAATTGCCAAGCCATTTAGACAAGCAATTTGACATCATATTTTCAAGTTATGGAACAATTGGTTGGTTACCCGATTTAAATAAATGGGCAAAAATTATTTCCAATTTCTTAAAACCAAACGGACAATTTGTATTTGTAGAATTTCATCCAGTAGTTTGGATGTTTGACGATAACTTTAAAAATATCCGATATAGATATTTTAATTCAGGTGCAATTTTAGAATCTGAAGTTGGAACATATGCAGACAAAAGTGCATCGATAACTCAAGAATATGTAATGTGGAATCATGGTTTGAGTGAGGTTCTTAATAATTTAATTATCAACGGATTTGTGATATGCTCTTTTAATGAATATGATTATTCACCTTATAATTGTTTTAATAAGACCACAGAATTCGAATTTGGAAAATATAGGATTGAGCATTTAGGGGATAAAATTCCAATGGTTTACTCTTTGTTGGCAAAAAAGAAGAGTAACAAAAGCTAAACGCTCTATATAACTTTATAATTGCATATCCAACTCCAAAGCCTCATTTAATCAAAATTTGCTTCGCCATAAATATAGGCCACATAATTTTCAATATTATGTTTAAAAATGACAGTTTAAATGAATTTTCCTGTTTTATAATTTAATACAAACTTTTAAATTTGTTTGGGTTTTCTTCATGCATAATTGCATATACTTTTTCAAAAACATCTTCAGCAGAGGGTTTAGAAAAATAATCTCCATCTGTTCCGTATGCAGGTCTATGAGGTTTAGCAGCCAATGTTGCTGGTTTACTGTCTAAATATTGATATCCGTTTTGCTTCTCTAAAACTTCTTGTAAAATATAAGCAGAAGCTCCACCAGGAACGTCCTCATCAACAATTAATAACTTATTTGTTTTAGCCAAACTCTTTACACAATCGTGATTTAAATCGAATGGTAATAAACTTTGGGCATCAATAATTTCTATATCAATTCCAACTTGCGCTAAATCATTCGCAGTTTCTTGAACAATTCTTAATGTAGATCCGTACGATATAATAGTAATATCAGAACCTTCTTTAACAGTTTCTACTAGACCAATAGGTGTTTTAAATTCGCCTAAATTTGTTGGTAATTCTTCTTTTAAACGATATCCGTTTAAACATTCTATAACCAACGCAGGGTCATCACCTTCTAACAACGTATTATAAAAACCAGCCGCTTTTGTCATGTTTCTAGGAACCAAAACATGGATGCCTCTTATGTTATTTATAATTCCTCCCATTGGAGATCCTGCATGCCAAATACCTTCTAAACGATGACCACGAGTTCTTATGATCAATGGTGCTTTTTGTTTGCCAAAAGTTCTGTAACGAAGCGTTGCCAAATCGTCACTCATAATTTGTAAAGCATACAATAAATAATCTAAATATTGTATTTCTGCAATAGGTCTTAAACCTCTCATTGCCATTCCAATTCCTTGACCAATTATGGTTGCTTCTCTAATTCCTGTGTCAGAAACTCTAATGTCTCCGTACTTTTCTTGTAACCCTTCCAAACCTTGATTTACATCGCCAATAAAACCAGCATCTTCTCCAAAAATCAAAGTTTCTGGATGTTTTTTTAGTATAGCATCAAAATTATCTCTCATTATTACACGAGCATCTACTAAGTTTTTTTCTGGAGCATATATTGGTTTTTTCTCAAAAACGTTTGTAGCCTTTAAATCAGTTTCACTTAATAAATGTGATGAGTATTTTTCGTAAGCATTATCTATTGTTGATTTAATGAAGTTTTGGAGCTCAATTTTTTCTACAAAACTTTCATCTTTTAGATAACGTATGGTCTTTCTAGTAGCGATTAAAATATCTTTTCTAATAGGCTCTAAAATGGAAAGTAAGTCGTTTTTATATTTAGTTATGAAGGCAGCATTATTACTTTTTGCTGCAACTCTTTCTAATAATTTAGCAGCAATTGTAACTTCTGCTTTTATTTCATTGTTGTAGGAATTCCAGGCATTTCTTTTAGCTGCACTCACTTCCTTTTTTGCTTCTTTTTCTAGGAGTATTATTTCTTCTTCAGAATTTACAAAACGCAGCGTTTCTCCACCTTCAGTTTCTAATTCAAATTCTAAAATCCATTGGCGCATTTTCGTAATACAATCAAAATCTTTTTCCCATTGTAATCTTTCAGTGCCTTTATATCGCTCGTGAGAACCAGAAGTGGAATGTCCTTGTGGTTGCGTTAATTCTTTAACATGAATCAAAACAGGAACATGCTCTTCTCTTGCAATATTAGATGCTTTGTTGTAAGTATCTATAAGTTGAACATAATCCCATCCATTTACTATAAATATTTCGTAACCCTTTCCTTTGTTATCTCTTTGAAACCCTTTTAAAATTTCAGAAATACTTTCTTTGGTCGTTTGATGTTTTGCATGAACAGAAATTCCATATTCGTCATCCCAAACATTAATTATCATAGGTACCTGTAATACTCCTGCAGCATTTATGGTTTCAAAAAATAAGCCTTCACTAGTACTTGCATTACCAATTGTTCCCCAAGCAACTTCGTTTCCGTTTTTAGAAAAATTAGTATGATTGGATAATCCTTTTTCTGTTCTATATATTTTGGATGCTTGCGCTAAACCTAATAAACGTGGCATTTGGCCAGCTGTTGGAGAAATGTCAGCTGAAGAGTTTTTTTGACTAGTTAAGTTTTTCCAATTTCCATCTTCTTGTAAACTGTGAGTTGCAAAATGACCTCCCATTTGTCTCCCTGCGGACATTGGTTCTATGCTAATGTCTGCATGCGCATACAAACCTGAAAAAAATTGTTGTGCAGTTAACTCACCAATTGCCATCATAAAGGTTTGGTCTCTGTAATAACCAGATCTAAAATCTCCATTTTTAAAAGCTTTTGCCATAGCTAATTGTGGAATTTCTTTTCCATCACCAAAAATTCCAAACTTTGCTTTTCCAGTTAAGACTTCTCTTCTTCCTAACAAACTACACTCTCTACTGACTTTGGCTATTTTGTAGTCGTTTAAAACTTCAGCTTTGAAATCGTTAAAAGAAAGTTCTTGTTTATTGGAAGTGAGTGTTTTTTGCGGCATATTTTTAAAATTTATTAGGTTTTGCAAATCTACAAAATTTGATTGAATTTTAAAAATCAACCAAATAATTAAATTAATCGTAAATAAGTGTAAAAAAAAGTGTCAAAAAATACGAATACTATAAAAATTAAGTGTAAAAAAATATTAATACTATGAACATCTACAGTAACTGATCATCTGACCTTTCTTTGGATATGATTTTTAGCAAGCTTGACAACCATTCTTAGAATAATATACTTCAAGCATGTTATTTATAACCTTAAAGCATATTCCATTTTTTTCATCCAAAAAGGAGATATTATTTTCGTAATATCTCCTTTTTGTTAAAAATTAAGTTTGTTTAAAAAAGCCTATCACACAATTCTGATGGAATTTGATAATTATCATTAATATATTCTGTTTTATCAAATGAAATATTTTGTGAAAAGAATTGACCATTATAATAAGTTCCAAATTGATATTCTTGATTTAATTCTATTTGCCTTATCGTTATATTACCATTATAAACGTAACCAATATATCTCCAGTAGCCATATGTTAGGTCTCTCATGTAAAGTGGTATCGTTGGTTCTAACACCTTACCATTACAGACTCCTTTATACCTAACTGTTACATTAACAAGTTGGGGTAATTGAGAGGTGATACTAGAAACATCTATGTTTATTGAACCTGAGCATGGGTTAAAAGGAGCTGATTTAAAAAGGAGCTCGCCTTTTCTGTACCTACTTCTTCCGCTATAAATTACCATTTGTATATTTCTTCCTGCTGGTGCATTATATAATTGAAATGATTGTCCGTCATACCAAGATTTTGTTTTTCCAGAAAAGTAAGAAACAGACTGGTTTGTATTTTCATAGATAAAATCGCTAAATAATGAAAAAGCATTATTTCTACTAACGCCATTCATTGTAACATTTATTTTGGCTAAAGGAGAATAGGTCCATCTTCCTCCAGAGTATGTCCAGCTCGAACATCTTCTTCCCTTAAAATCTAAATTGTACCATGATAGATGGGTTGTAGTATATTCAACAACAAAATTATTATTACCATCATTTGTTACTGTTCCGTTTGTATGATAGTCCCACTTACCATCATCTTTGCTATATGACCAAATAGGAATAACATCTCCTAATTTAATTATACTCCCTGTTTCTGGATTCACAAAATCAGGAGCAACTTGCATTTTTATAGTTATCGGTTCTGAAAATTTTTTGACTTCCTTATCTCCAATCTTTATATTAATAGAAACAAATCCGGCTGTTTCAAAATAAGCATCATTTACTTTGTTACCATTTTCGTCTGTTATTTCTTGAGGCATAAAACCTCCAGGAAAAGAAGAGAGAGATTCAGAGCTGTTGCTATTAAAATGAACAACTTCACTTTCAATTTCACTTCCTGAGATGTCATTACCATTTTCATCTTTAAAAATAGTACCCGCTTTTATTATAATTTCTGAAGAGGTTCCTGCTTTCACTCCAGAGGTTTTTAATGAAATGTCGTTACTTATCGTATTGTTAACTAATGTTTCTTCAGATTTACTATAATCGATACCTTCAGGAGTATTTAATTTATTAACAACATTAGCACTAATTGTAGCAACAGAATCTATCTCTGATAAAAATACAGGTAAAGTAGTTGTTAAATAATTTTCACCGGTAATTTTAAGCATAAATTGAACAGGTTCGTTCGTTTCGTTTTTGTTTGGGTTTACAGCCAATGAAATAGCACCATTTACCACAATAGCAGTATTAACGTTGTTACCGGCATCAGTTACTATCTTGTCTGCGTCTCTCCCTATAACTTCAACTTGAAGTACATTATCACCATCTAAATTAGATTGATTAACAGGGTCAAAAAGTTCTACAACAATTTGTTGTTTAAATACTGAGTTATTTATGATGATGTCAAAATCTTCTGTTATTTCATCAAATCCTTTACATGAAGTAATAATGGCAATAGTTGATAGTATAAAAGCAATAGAGAATGTAAATATTTTATTAGTTTTCATAGTTTTTTATTTAAAATTTATAAGCAAGTCTAATTTGAATTCTGGGAATAAATTTAAATGACTCTAAAGACTCTTGTAAGTTTTCTTCTTGAGAAGCGGTTGGGGCCAATAAATTAGAGGCCGTTAAGTCTACATTGGGTGCCGAAGCAAAATAAGTTCCAAATTCGATACCAAACCCAAATCTTTTTTTTGGAATAGCTCTACCAAAGCCAACTCCTATGTATGGTGCAACTCCACTCCATGTTACATCTGCAATAATTTCACCAACATCTTTTTTGTCAACAGTTACAGTACCAACCACAATATCTTCAGTGTAAGTTACAACAGAATTTACATTTACATTAGACAGAAAACCCAAACCAGTAGTGAGTTTAAAAGATGAATTTATAAAAGGGGTATATTCGATTCCAATATCAATTATAGACACATTTAGATCAGCAATTAAATCTACAACGTCTTCTTTAATTTCGAGATCATTTTGTTCATAATCATTTAAACTAAAAGTTTGCCAGACAATCTTTCCGCTAAGTTTAGGACTTAATTTCCGTGCATACTCCAAGCCTAAGCCAGGCGACCCAAAAGAAATTGCTATGGCGTTCTTTTTTTTAGTAAAGTTTTCATTTTCTTGAGACAGGCCCTGAAGGCAAATGCTAACAAGAAATATTAATAATAGATGATTTTTTTTCATTTTCATTAATTTTGTGTTTTTTGTAAAACTAAAAATTAACGAAAGTTCTCACAATACCTACTTTTAGGTATTTATCATTTTTTAGAAAAGTAAATTGTTAGGATTCTGTTCTATAAAAAACCACGCCTAAAAAAATTATAGATAGCATTTACATCTGCAGAAAGTGTAAATCTGATTTTTTCTGGATATGCTTTTTGCGAAATTTCCCAACCATTATTAGAGTAGAGAGGGAAATATACTTCAAGTATATTATTTATAAAATTAAAACGGATTCCATTTTCGTAACCAAAAAATATTTTTTGACCTTTGCTTTTTAAGAAAGCGACATCATTATAAACCTCAAACCAACGCCAAATTCCAATATTAGAATTAGCCGAAAGCATATATTGATTGGCAAACCTTGTCGATAAAACAGATTTAAACCCCCCTTCTGTATTTATAAATTGTTGGCTAAAGATTCCAGAACTTTCTGAGCGGCCATAGTAGTTTAGTTGAAAGAGATAATCATTACTTCTGTCTAAACCAAAACTAAAATAATCTCCAGTAGTTTTATTGCTCATAAAAGCTCCTGCGAATACTCTAAAACCTAATTGAGTGTTTCTTCCAGTTAGTTCTCTGTATCTTAAATCTAGAGAAAATTTAGAGAAATTATCAGCAAACTCTGAACTCAAACTGTATCCGTATTCTTTAATAATATCAGCTTTATTATATCTGAATTGTAAGCTGAAAACACTGTATTTATCCTCCTCTGGTATGCTATTTATGGGTAAAACTTCTTTATCAATATGAACTATTTTTGCAGTTATAGATTTAGAGCTTGATTCTCGTAAGGATTTCCTTTTAAAAGCGATATTTACGAATGGAATAAATGATCTGTAGGATAAATCTGGTGCATAATGTAAATTAATTCCAGAAACTCCATATTTTATTTTGTAAATATTTGTGTCTTCAAAAAATTGATTATAAACCACGGAAAAGCTTCCTATTAAAGAATTACTTTTGGTGGCATAAGATGGTGCTAAATTAAACTCTAAATTTCTTTTAATTAGAGGCATATTATGAAGTTCTAACCCAATAATTAAACCATCATAAAAATTATATTTAATATCTGGTTGATAAAATATTTGATTGTAATATGGGTCTTCAATATCTTTGAAAAAAGTGAATTTTAAGGGTTTATTTAGTAATCTACTATCAATAGATTTCCAGTTATTAAGGGTGTTGTATTCTGGGTATAAATTCTCATAATTTAAAGACAATCTATTAAAATCAGCTTTTTTAATTGTTATTGTTTTTGTACTATCAACGTCAGTTATCCATTTTTTGAATTTAATTTTCTTGTCTTTTACACCATATAAGGCAACAGGAGCTGTAATATTTCTTTTATTTTTAATGAGTACCCTTAAACTATCTTTTTCTATTGTGACTTTGTCAATTACATAATCTATTTTTTTATTGGTTTTTAAATAGTCTCCAAAAAACCAAGATAAATCTGTGTTTGTTTTTTTTGAGAGTAGCTTTCCAAAATCGCTACTTTTTATAATTTTAAGCTTGTTTTGTTGATAGAATTCTCTAAACGTTTCGTTTAAAATACTATCTCCTAAATATCCTTTTAAATACCTTAGGCCTAAACCAGCTTTGTATTTATTTACAATTTTTCTATTAAAATTTGATAAAGAGTCAGCTGAGGTTGTTAAAGACTGATCTAAAAATCTTCGTGCACTAAACTGATAGACAAAAGGATATTTATCGTTAAATTCTAATTTTGCTAGATTGAATTTTCTTATTCCCCACGTATTAGAAACTTTACCAAATAATTTTACTTCAGGGTAAAATTTTTGAACGTACTCCATCATTAAATAACTTTGTAATCCGTCAATTAACCAATAGTCTTTCCTTTTATTTAAAAGCAACGTATTTTCTATATACTTTTTTGTAATTGCTTTAAACATAGTTAAATCCCATTTAAAAACATCTGAAAAAGGCCGTAAGAAACTTGGTAATTGATTTAAGCCGTAGATTGGGTTTTTACTTTGTGTAATTTTATCAACATAGATTTCTTTGTGTGGATATTTTCCTAAATATTTTTTTATAAACGCTAGTTCTCTATTTAAAATATCTGAAGTTAAGTTGTCGTTTAGTTCTTTGTTAATAACGTCTGTATGAACGGCTAAATCAGTTGTTTTAAATGTTTTTAATTGTTTATTCTTGTTGATACTTAAAATAATATCTATTTTATTTTTCCCTATTAAATAATAATTATTTTTCTCTTTTCTTACTTCGCTCTGATATAAATTACTTTCAACAAAATACTCTTTAGGTACCTCTATTTCTATAGTATAATCTGTAGCCTTTTGGTACAAATCATCAGTATTTAAATTACTGATTAATTGCCATTCACCATCAAAAACTGCAGGTGTTAGGTGCCAAAATCTTAAATGGTATCCTTTTTTTGTTTTTCCATACCCTGTAAACTTTGCATCTGGTATTTTAACAGAATACGTTGATGAAATTTTAATGCTATCTCCAGAAATAAGTGGATTATTAAGTGTTATTTCTAAAATATCAGCCTGATTTTTTAGTTCTAAAAAACTTGTATTTTGAAAATTAACAGAAATATTTTTTATTGAAGAAAACCCTAATTCGTTTTTATTTGCAAAGTATAAATCCTTTCTAAAATCTTCTTTAAACCTTTTTGATAAAGGCGTCTTCCTATCCCTAAAACTGTTTGGCCAATTGAGTAAGTATATTTTTGTAAAAGTGCTGTCAGAAGTATTATGAAAAATTATTTCTTGTTGAATTAACAATTCATCTGTTTCAACGTTTAAACTCGATTTTATCGCAATCGAGTTTTGTTGAGCGTTTGCAACAAGAGTGAATAAAACTAATATAAATAATATTTGTAGTTGCTGTTTCAACGTTGATTTAATAATTTTTTAAGCATTATTTCTAATGATGTGTTTTTAGAATAGTTTAGAAGTTTGGTTTCAAACTATATTTGGCATAAAATTTATTTAAGTGCTCAATTGCTTCATCAGCAGTGTCTACTACTCTAAATAATTTCAAGTCTTTTTCACTTATGTTTCCTTGCCCTAAAAGCGTATTTTTAATCCATTCGATTAATCCACTCCAAAATTTCTTTCCAACTAAAATTATTGGAAAACGTCCAATTTTATTAGTTTGAATTAACGTAATTGCTTCAAACAACTCATCCAATGTACCAAAACCACCAGGCATTACAATAAAACCTTGCGAGTATTTTACAAACATGACTTTACGAACAAAGAAATAGTCAAATTCTAGATTTTTGTCTTTGTCAATCCAAGGG
>Ga0115008_10000411_pt1 | contig 31690 bp, 34 predicted proteins | sample FraStrMetagenome_FD_87164 | JGI IMG/M metagenome (GOLD analysis project Ga0115008, IMG submission 87164) | Marine eukaryotic phytoplankton communities from Arctic Ocean - Fram Strait ARC3M Metagenome | ecosystem: Environmental > Aquatic > Marine > Oceanic | place: Fram Strait | collected... | reverse complement strand
TATATTAGTCCCTTTCGGGTGGTTTTGCTTGTGCCCTATGTACCTATATTAGTCCCTTTCGGGTGGTTTTGCTTGTGCCCTATGTATACGTGTTAATGATTTACGTGGCCAACTAACTTTGCTTTAAAGTTAGTGTTTACGTAAGTGCTTAAAGAAGCTTTGTTAAAGCAACCAGATGTAGTACCAAATATACTTGAGCTATCTAATGAAAGTAGCGAAGAAACACGTTTTAATAACCGAAAAGTCTTGCAAAAAAAGCACGGTTAAAGTTTGATAATTGATCGCTATAGCACACAAGAGCTATACGACCTTCTAGCTTTTTGATAGAGTCCATAATAGACGTATTCGCCAAAGATACCCTATCTGCATTAGCTACCAATTGCTTATATTCCCTTAATAGTTCTCAGTAAGGGGCACGGTTTGTCTGTGCATTGTACGCCTGGTCAAACAACATTATTCGCTCGGTATTAGGCCCCCAACGGCGACCTGGTGCACCGCCAGTAGCCGTGTTGTCCGCTAATAAACTCTGTAGCCTTCTGCTGACGACTGTGAGTCTATCACCACTAAACTTAGAACGCTGTAAACTGGCTTCGGTAAACCACTGATGATATTTTCTTAACCCTGCGTGTTTACGTGCTAAAAATTCTAGGGTGTCATGTGGCTTTACTACATGCGAAAAGTCCCGTAATTCATTATTGCGCGCTAACACTGCACCATTGCTGTTTAGTACACGTACCTGGTCAGCGTAGCAGAGCCCATTAATTGATCGGTAAAACATATGCTTAGGAAATGATCTATAAAAAAACCATGTCCCGTTCGAGTGATTGAAAGCGGCGGGGGGGCACCAGTTTAAAAAGACATGGTCAAAGCAGGCGTTATATTTAGGTATAATTACAAAATTAAAGAAACTACCGTCAAAATACGTGAAAATCATTATATATAAGGAGTATTTTTAGCAGCAGACGAAGGCCAAACTGCTCCATTACACCAAGATAAGCGAGTTGTGGAGAATTGAACTCCAAGTGCGTGATTATGAGCCAGCACCAAGACCACTTCTCAACTCTATTAAAATTTTCCTATAAATGTAAAAAATTCGCTAATTAGCGGGGCGCTACTGAGCTCTACGGGACGCTGATACAAAACATGTAACGCAGCGAACTTGTAAGCATTAGTAACCTGGATAATTTTAAGTAAATAAGCCAATGAACTGTACTGGTGAGGCGACATAATATTATCTCTAGCTAACAAGTAAACTAGCCCAATTTGACTTTCTTTTATTGAAAAGTGAGTGCGTTCCTAGTGTCTTCAACTTCAGTAACATGCGTAAGAAAAATAAATTTGATACAAAGTTATTTGCCGTTACCGGAATAGAAAAGGAAAGTGAGTAGAGGCTCATAGTAAGCGGTAGGGGGCCGACTGTTATAAAGTTATTAACGTGAAGACAGTGAGTTGTGCTCTGGTGGTACGTGATGTCAATCACGACAGCCAGATTAAAATTCTTTAACTTTAGCATCTTAAGGAACTTAGAAACCTCCGGTAGATTCTTGTTATTAGTAAACAAATAGAACAAGTTGGATAGGCGCCACTGGTATTTAAAAAACTGCAAGTACCCCCAGCTAAGAGCTACGGATTCCTCCTTTAAGTATGGATTAGAAAAAGCCAATAAAGGTACATTATAATAAAAAATATTCTCCACGAAAGCTATAAACGACGACCAAACCCTAAAGAATGACTTTATGTTTATAAAACCTAAGTTTTTACCACTGTTGTACATGTAGTAAGTTGAGTAGGAAAAGTGAACATTATACGCCTCAGAGGGTATGTAAAGACCCAGCTTTAGGTAGTGCTTGAAAAACTGTTTAGAGAAGTTGAAGTTCTTAGGTAAGTAATGCAGTGGGTGCTCCACTGACTTTTTATGTGCCGGTGTTAATAGAAATTTTATATACGAAGACACAGGCCTAAAAAGCAAGGTCTGATTGGAGAAGCTTAAATTAGAAGCTGTAAGTGCATTTAACATACCGTAGTACGAGACTTGATTCCTACCTAGCACGTTATTAACAAACACTAAGCTTAGGAGAGACTTATGAAGTGCCTTGGAAGCGGGTATATGACTGTTAGTTGTTTTTGTATTTCAGCTAATGTTGGGTAAGAGCCCGGATTTGAACCAGGAACCTTCAGAGCCACAATCTGATACTCTACCAATTGAGTTACACTTACCTTTAAACCCGGTAGACTCAGGAAGTTACAACTTCGTACCTGGGTTACGTCGGTACATTAATATATGTTTTGCGTGCGTGTTTTACAAGCGTGTGTTATAGATACATTAACAAATTGGTTAACACTAGGTGATCGACCGGGGCGACGATTGAATGCGCAGCGGGTGCATAATCCCACACCCCCCGCAGAAGGTGAGGTAGCGCCGAAAAGGCGACCAGTGTGTAAGGTAAGGTTCATAAAGACGCGACGTATAACAAGTACACTTGGCTTAGCCGCCACAGCGGAGAGGCGACTATGAAAGCCAATCAGAGATATGTCAACCCACATAGACACCAATTACGCCTGCGATCACGCCCACGATAAGTGCAGCTCTGGGATCTAAAAGTACTCTGCTTTTTTTTTTTTTTTCTCGCTCGCAAAGGGCGATCAAAACAAGTATAATAAGTACAATAAGTAGCGTTGACTCGAAGCCGCTAAGTAAATAAGTAAATAATTCATTGTATGACATATAAACCGTCGGTTATGTAGCTTGTTTAGAAACGCACCTTGAGTATAATGGTTCGGAAAAACATCGATTGCTGCAGTAGAGCACGTAGTAGCCTATAACGCGCGCTCAAGAACTAACTAGGCCCAGCCGCGCCGCGCTAAACTACACGAGTGCATGCGTGTAAAAGGCCGCGGACACCCACGTAAACTAATTTACTGGTTAAAAATTGAACTACAAGGACGCGCGTCTGTCATGCGCTGCTGATAAAAAACACCCTGAACAATCATAGCAACTAATGAGTATACTTCCGCGCTAAAATTACTAGTCCCTCAGGGATTTGTCGCTAGTGCCTGACTGTGATTGCAAGTCCGTTGCGCATTGCCAATAAAAAAAGTAACCCCTAAACAAACACAACAACCAGCAAATCTATTTCTGCGTTATAATTACTGGTTTGGATAGAATTTATTACTGACGCACAGCTATAACTGTAAGTTTGCACAAAAACATGAGCGGGCGTCTACCACGTGGTGCTGGTAGGAGATTTATATTAGCATAAAAATGATGCTGAGCAACTAAGCTAAGGTGTTGTGTAACGCGCAATGGGTCGACTAGTAATACCTAAAAACACTCTACTCGTATGCGCCCCGCAGACCTGCAATTACTACTCCGTAACTGAACCAGCGGTGGAACCGTACGCGAGCGAACTGCGCCTTTAGCTCAACAAATTAACCCAATTAAGCGTGGCTAACTAAAAACGCAGTTGGGTCTGCTACGCCCGGTGATTTTAAGAACACGTAACTAAAACATAGGTTCACAGCACTGTTTACCGCTGTGCGCAGTAAGAAAGTTAGTACCCCACCCCGAAAAGGCTCGCTAAATAGATAGTCTAAGAAAACCGTGTACGAAACCAATTTAACGCATTAACGGGTCTTACGGGGTAGTAGCCTCGTACGGCGATGCGCGTAAATTAACCCGAGTATGCGATGAAGTTAGTGTGGTAACTACGCATAAACGGTAACTGTGCTAAAGACTACAAGCGCTGTGTACGCGTGTAGCCAAGCTTAAGTCGTAAAACAAAGCTGGGCTATAATACACGTGGTAGTTTGGCCCTTTTTAACTAGTCAAATTATTTGGTAAAGCAATCAAATAGCAGCTATAGGTAAAAAACGTCAAGCCTTTTATACAAATTAAATACTAACTTTACTGCTTCTAAGCTGAGTAATTGAGTTGTAACTACTGACCACTGTGCCCTACAGGTAAATACGCTTTCCTCGTAAATAGAGTAGTCTCTACGGAATAGCTGGCGTCAACTGAACGTACTTTTGGGTGTGACTTACTTACTTTGTGTTGCCGTAGCCCGAGTACTTTGGGCTTCTTTAGCTTGACAGACTTGGTCGGGTTTAAAACTCTGTTTAGGCCGCGCTGAGTTAACTGACTTTATTGGGGAGGGTAACCGAACTTATATGGCACCATCAGCTAACCTGTCGACCTAAGTGGAACTCTTGTTGTTTATTACGACGCGAATCATGGCTTCGTATTGTCGTAGCAGCGGCAGTATTTCAAACTGCCGCGGTAAGTTTAAATAAATTAAACATCTAGGCTACCCCCCCCAAAAAAAAAACCACGGGCGACCCACGGAGAGTACAACCTATTATACGGACAGCTGGCTCGTGAAAATCTCGTACACGACTAGTTTAAAATGTTAACAAATTACTACACTAAGAGTCTAGTACACTAGTACCCGCGCATAAACACTAATTATGATATTAAAAAACTGCAGGCGCAATGTTAGTATATAACCAAGCTTGCGCCTGTTTGCCATATGATACAGGTGACGGCTAAGCCCTACTTGATTAGCCGAAATATTTACCGGACAATTAGGTACTAGTAAAGGATATAAGGATGGCGAGCCTTCTACGCATACTAATTACTAAGCACTTTGCTTTTAAACTAAGTAACTGAATTAGTAATGCTCGCCGCCAAGTCCCCATACTAGTGGCTGCTCTTTCCCCCAAACGGCGTGGTTTGTACGAGCGAATTGAACGGAACTAAATTATCTGTACCGACCTGTACCAACGACAATACGCATGTACATATACACAAAATATACCACTGGATGGGTCACAAAAATATACCACTGGATGGGTCACAAAAACATACCGCTAGACGTGTCACTGGGCATGCTGTTAAACATACCACTAGACGTGTCACTGGACATGCTACTAAACTGCTAAAGCGTATTCATTAGTTGGGACGTGCCGCTAACTTGTTACTCTAACTGCTAACCCCTACCTGTAACCCCGCCAAACTCTAACGTTTCTTCGGCTCGGTTCGGTACGTATTTTAGCACGGTAAGCGACCGACTAAAATATAAAAGTCGAACGACTAATTACCTACTACTAGGATTAAAAGCTCCTCGTGGCGCTGCTTATAAACTGGTAAATAAACCACTGGTTTCGAGTACGGGTGCAGTAGTCACCCAAAAAGCTTTCTATTGCCGAACCCAACTAAGGTGTAAAACACGCCTAAGTGGTGATGGACCGCGTAACTCTTTTAAACCAGGTTTCTGAGGTGATCCAATTCGAGACAATCAGTGTAGAAATACTGCCTTTTGTTTCCCAGCCCACACTGAAACCACTTGTTAATGTAGGGCGAGCAGTAATCGTGGTAAAAACAACCGTGGCTTCCGCTTATGCCGTGCTCGGAGCACCCATCCCCGGCGTAAACTCGGTTAAACTGGATGCGTTACCCACTGCTTAGTACTGTATAGTACTTACAACGTAACGAACTCCAGTAAATCCGAGCCGGCACGAAAGCCTCTCATAATTCACTGTGGGCGCAATTGATCGGTGTTCGCATGGCTTACATGAGGTAAGCAACCGATGTCAGTATACAAGTTTACTCTACGCGCGCTAATTATCGCGCCCTAGACGAGCTGATGCTAGCTACCAGAATGACTATATCTGGATTGGAATTTCCGCTAGGCTCACCGAAATTAATACTAAAACCTATTAACTTGACTTAGCAGATTTCAGCAAACTAAAAAACCTACTGAAGGAGCGCTAAATCGAGTGGGGGGACGCCCAAAACCCTAACATACGTCCGACAATACGGCGTTTGCGGTTACGGGGTCTCTCACTAATCAAGCTGCAGTAAACTCGGTGAAAAAAAATGCATCAGTGCCGTTAACATGCTTGTAGGCTGTCACAGCAGTATTAACTGTCTGCCCACGAGCTTTGATAACATCCGCGCCAGTAACAAACGCGTATGCTCAATTAAGTTACTCTGCCTGCGCTCCCGTGCGTACCCAAAAAACAACCCGAAATGGACTTGGCCTCACCTAAATTGAGGAAGTCCCCGTGTAACCTGCATTAAGCAATTTGCTAGTGCTTTTACAGAAGTCTACCGTGCAAGTATTTGGGGGGTAGCTTAACATACTTGTCTTATGTGCTCACACACCGAGTTATGAGATAAGTCAACCCCTCACTTGTTAAAAAGACGGGGGGGCCAAATAACGTTGACGCCCTGTTAAATTGCCTATATGTGTCAGCAGCGCAGGCGCCTAAACAAGAGTTTACTGAGTCCGCTAAATACTCTATTGAATACAGGCGGTGCGCTGGAGTTAACAACCGGTTTAAAGCTCTCGAGCTAAAATCAAAGTTGTAAAATGTATAAAGTCCCCCATGCGTACACATTACACGTCTGGCACTTTACGTGGAACGAAATACTACTGCAAATACGCTTTGTCGTACCCCGTATATTAGTTATTTGTAAGACCAGTTAAATCTACCTTAAACCTATGTTTACACGGGCGCTTAAGAGGAGTTTTTCTAATAGCCTAGCGGTTTTTTAATAAAATAGCCGCACATAATGCCGAATATATTTGAATTATTTAAAAGTAATAGTAAATAAGTTAGTTTTAAGGTGGCTAGTTCCGTCAGGTCAGGTAAAGCTTACAATTATAACCACTAAGCCTAAGCAATATTTAGTTTGGGCGCGCTCTAAACCTACTTTGGGGTGGAGCCCGCGTTCTATGCGCGCGTCCAACTGAGCTCTAGCATCTTTTTTTTCCGCCAGTAGAGCTAAATAATGGGGTCTTCTCATGTAGCGTTTTTAGTGAGTTGAAGTCTAAGCTATCAGCGTAGCAGATCAGTGCCTGATCCGCCATAACGGCGCAATTTACTAGGCCCTTTTCGATACGGGAGAGCCCAGTAGGGATGTGCTTCACGTGCGCTGCGTTAATGCTGCTAAACCCCCCCTCGTATAGGCCTAGTAATTTAGCGTGAGCAGTTAGTTAGTTTAGAGAACAGCGTACTTCGGACAATCCTGGAATCTGCGGTAGAGCTCCACTAGTAAGTATGACCTTTTGGGGCTCCAACTAGTGCACTTGTCGAAGTGCGGTGTACGAATCAGCTGCTGGGAAAGCACTAACATTTGGACCCACGAAGTGAGTCGTAAGTAAATAAAGATTCGCGGGGACATCAAACTTAGAAGAAAAAGGTACAGAAAACACATATGTAACAGCTGTATCTATGAGACGAGGGTACAATTTAAATATTACGCGTACGCTGACGCTGAAGGCTGGCAGGTTCACATATTCGATAACGAATTATGTAACACCTGGTATAAACATTGTATATAAAGCGGAGATTTATGTTAAAAAGTGTCTCCGAACGTGAGGAGTCAAGCTTAGCGGGCGCGTAACTCTCTCAAGCGAAACGGCTACTGTCGTGTTCTGGCAAACTAGTTACTTCGGTAAAGAATAACTGCGTACCCTACCAAGTATACTTGTGTAAGTTTCTAAGCGTGCTATAGTTTAGGTCTCTAAAACTCTCGCTTATTTCAACCTAAAAATAGCCTAATCCATATTCTTTGGATTACTTATAGGAAAAAAGCGTAGAGCAACTTCTTACTTTATATTGATTTCAGTAATTATTTGATTGCAACGTAGCTTTACAACGTACCAGTTATCTGATAATTGTACAACCATAGGTTGCCCCATCCCAGTCCTCTCGTACTAGGGCAAGCTTCTACTTTTTTTCTTTTTAACAGCAGATAGGGACCAAACTGTCTCACGACGTTCTGAACCCAGCTCACGTACCATTTTAACGGTAGAACAGACCGACCCTTGGAAGATTATTCTCAACCAGGATATGGTGAGCCGACATCGAGGTGCCAACCAATTCCGTCGATGGGAACTCTTGGGAATTATTAGCCTGTTATCCCCGGCGTACCTTTTATCCGTTAATCGATAAATTTATCAAACAAAATTATCGGATCACTATGGCAGGCAAGGGTAAACCCCTCACCCCTAGATAATAAGTATATTAAATAGTCAAACTTACATTAATTCATTGCAATGCTCGCATAGTACATATGCTTCTATAAGTTTTTGCGCATCCCCGTTACTTTTTAGGAGACTACCGCCCCAGTAAAACTAGCACCCTCACAGTGTTGATTAATCGTTTAAAAAATCTAAATTCAAAATTAAAATACTTAAGGTATAACGTAATGTACTTCCCTAAACTATCTTAAAATATAAATAATATGAGGTTCAAGTAAAGGTGCACGGGGTCTTTCCGTCCCGCTGTTCTATTTAGGCATTTTCACCTGATATTCAATTTCACTAGATTATAATTGGAGACAGCGGAGCAGTCGTTACACCATTCATGCAGGACGGAACTTACCCGCCAATGAATTTCGCTACCTTCGGACCGTCAGAGTTACAGCCGCCGTTTACTCTAGCTTCAACTATAGGCAATAAACCTAAAGTTTTTTACTGTTAAGAACTGGGCAGGTGTCAGACTTTATACAACATAATTATATTTAGCAAAGTCCTGTGTTTTTGATAAACAGTCGCCGCTCCCTCTTTTATGCTACTCTAAAAATTTAAAGCTCCCCTTATCCAAATGTTACAGGGCCATTTTGCCGAGTTCCTTCAATTATATTCTTCTACCGCCTTGGTATGCTCTACTTATTCACTTGTGTCAGATTTAATACGCTGTGCGGATCAGTCTTGGAATCTATAGTCCAATCCCATACAATAAGCTGAGGCGCCTAAAGCCGCTAACCTTTTTCTTGTTTCAATGCTAGTAGGTTGGTTTATAAAAATATAGAGCAGATTGTGGAAAACAAATTTAAATTTCACTAGTAACATCAAAAGTCATGATAGCAGTCAGCCCATTAAACTTACGGCGTTAGCCTTTTTTTTAGGGGACGAATCTACCATCTAAGTTGTACTTTAAAATGGAACTCTAGAATTTTCGGCGATTACAATTTGATTGTAATTTTACGTTACTCATGCTAGCATAATTAATTCTGATAGCTCGAACTAATCTCGCAATTAGTCTTCAACGCTGTACAGAAAACTCCACTACCAAAAATATATTCCACTGCTTCGGCTAATAATTTAATGCCTCTATATTATCGAACTCTATATAACGATGTATTTTTTGTCGTAATACTATATTAACTAATGAGTTTTTACACTTTCTTTAATGAATAGCTGCTTCCAAGCTTATCTTTTAGCTAAGTAGTTATATAAAGATCTTTTTACTTAATTATTATTGGGCGCCTTATCATGTGGTCTGGGCTGTTTCCCTCTTGACGTATTACCTTTGCGCAATTACGTCTGAATATTTATTTACGAATCCCCATATTACAAGTTTTTCAAAAAACAATCTAATATACAACCATAATTTTTTTAAAATTACCTTACCCTAGGGACCCAATATAAACTCGCTACTAAAATAGTTTTCGTGGAGAACCAGCTATCACTAATCTTGATTGGCCTTTCACCCCTAATTACAGATCGCCCCAAACTAATGCAACAGTTACGGGTTCAGCCCTCGAATATTCTCGGCTTGTCCATAATTAGATCGATTAGCTTCGGGTATAATATGTTTAACTTTAAGTCGAGTTACCTACGCCTACATAAAATTAAGCTTGCTACACATATTAACTTGCTAGCCCATTATACAAAAGGTACATTATAGCTTGTGCGTTAACAGTTTTTACACTAAGTTTCAATAATTTTCACTTCTTAAGTTGATAAATTTTCACCTTTCCCTCACGGTACTTTTTGCTATCGATATTAAATACTATAGTTTGGAAGTTGATTCTCCCCTCTTCTTTTATATAAGTTCATTCTATAAAATACTTTGTAATTACTTTTTAGTAAAACACTAACGTTTGGTAGCCCAAAGAGGCCACCTATGACTTAAAGTTGTAAAAAAACAGGTAGAGGACTGTCAGGTAAAAATCCCTGAAAATTCGCAGCGAAATTAACTGCGAAAAGTTCTGCTTGAGATCTATGGAGATAAGTAACGGACGAAAGGAAAAAGCAAAGAAGACGGCGTACATAAAAAGGTAATAAAAATCACCTGAATCAACCAACTCGAAACCGTACTTTTCCTGAATTAGAAAGCCTATAAAACCTGCAAGTAAAGCAGCAGAACCACCAGAAACTATGTCGTAGGCGGGTGATCTTGAGTACTTAAGTTTAGTGTAGAGGCGCTCTTTTTTTAAAAAGTTGACTGTCAGTAAGGAAAAAGACGTATTGTCTTTTTTACTATAAGGAGTAACTCCTCTACTAGTTGACAAAAGAACGCGCCTTGTTAAAAGCGCGGAAGGGGAATATAAGACGCGTGAGGTAAAAAACTTACCCAAAGAACGTAACGGTGAGTGCGTGAGGTTGCCGCCTAAAAACGGAGCCTGTGATGCAATAGAAAATTCTTGATGTGACCCCATACTTGCTTTCTTCCCAGTGAAACGTAGGGGGGCTAACATAGCCTCTGCGCACAATAGGGTGGTTTTTTCTTGCAAGAGGGCGCTTAGTCAGTTTGTGTTAACTTTTTGCTTACCAGAAAACTGTAATATAACATGGTTTGTATTTCTCAAAATTAAACCCGGGTTCAGGACTTCGTTATAGCGGCTGTGTTCGACTGCAGGAGCGGGTCCTGCAACCTAATAAAAAAGGACGAATTCAAGAACAAAACTGCTTTGATGTATTTCATTTGCGAAAAGTTTAAGAAATTAAAAACACGGTGAATTAAAAAACAAAGTAAGATTGCTGTGACCAAACCGTAAAATAAACTAAAATTAATTATGAAAAAAATAAAACTACAAACTAAAAAATATGTTTCTCGAAGTAAATTGAGCTCTGTAATCTCGTTTACAAAAAATATGAAGTAGTAGTTGATGGTAAGTACGTTGAAAAACCACATCTTTGATAAGTCCAAGTTAAACTTGTTGTCGATATTTAAGGAAAAAAAGTAAAAGTAGAGAACTATATTAAACAGAAAAATATTGTGAAGAATAAAGTTACGTACCTTGAAATTAAACTTGGATTTTTGGTGTAAGAACGGTGTAAAATGCAACATAAATATAAAAAACACCAACCCGACGCCCAAGTCGATAACCCAGAGGAAACCTATATAAATATCAGCATCGCCTAACAACGCGTAGAGGCCCACTACTAGAAGGTATAGACCAGCTGTATAAAGTAATATTAAGATATTTGAAGATACAATAAAATACTTAACGATAATAATTAATAAAAACTCTAAAAATAAATATTCTGAAAATACCAAATATACTAGAATACGCTTAGCAGTGCACAAGCAACTGAGACTAAAATTAAAAAAATTAAGTTTAGGCGTTTGCGCACAATAAATAGAATGGAAAAGGGAATAGAGTAAAAAATGATGTGTCGGTACTGAGCCTTGAAGTAATTTAGGTTGTCCTTAAATAACATTTAAACTACGTGTAATGTGTTAAATATTGAAAAAGAAAAACAGCTTATTAGCGCGGTTTTTAACAGAGGGGAAGTAAACCTCAAGTAAACTGAGGGTATAGTGATTTAAAAGTAACGAATCGGCTCCCCCGTTTAAGTGCTGAGGCTGGCTCGCTAAAGCAGTGCTGGTGTCCCTCGAAAGTAATGTGGGCACCCCAGGTCTTAAGAACAGTTTAGACGAGATAAAGTGGTAGTCTATAAGGGCTAGTTTGTTGTCTACAGGTAAAAAACTCTCTGATTTAGCCCCAGGTGTAACCCCGGATTGTTTAGAAAAATTAGTTGACGTGTGTTGCATAGTTTGCATACCTTGGTAACTCGTAAAGCGATTTAAATTTCACAAAACAGAGTCTTCCATAAAGTTCAAGTTGGAGTAAGAGCTCTTACCGCCATGAGAGGTTGTTAACTCGCTAGAGGAAAGCAATGAGTCATCAACTAAGTTTAATAGTTGCAAGTCCGCGTTATCTGTAACTTTAGTCGATACCCATAAATTCCTATTAAGAGAGAAACTTGAGAATAGGGGGTTGTTAATATACTTCTTAGCCTGGTTAAGGCTGTTAAGAGGCTTAATAAGATTGTTCGAAAATATATTAGACTTGGAGAGCCAACGATTTTCTTTACCCAACGCCAAATTCGCGGTGGTGTTAGATGTAAGATTTCTTTCAGCAGAAAATTTAAACGAGACAAAAATGTTATGTGACACGGAACCAGAATAAGTAAGCTTGTAGAGATTAGAGTGCTTAATATCAAGATCATTACAGAACGAGTCTTCTAGGTCCATAATGTAAGGTGTTGTAGAGGGTGTCTCATACTTAGGGTCTTTTACAAAAGCCATAGTATCTTGATATAACTTTAGTGAATTGAGTTCTGCATCGAATTTAGAAGGTTTTTTGTTCAGAGAACTCTTTACAATAAGAGAAGGGTTGTCAAGTAATTTTTTGTAATTAAAAAGTGAGCGCTCCAAGCGAATAATTGCTGTCTCTAAATTGTAGAACCCCACAAGCCCCGGTAGTAAAAGATAGTTGTTTGCGCTGGTACGTGTGTTTTTGAGCAGCCCACTATTGGATGAGGGAGTTGACCTGCGGCTCGGTTGCGCGTTAAAAGCTTTTTGATTTCGTAATGGATTAAGATAATTGCTTATGGTTATCACTTTTAGGACGTATGACATGGTGTAGTTTCGAATTTTAGCAGCAATGCTATGACTCAAAGCAACAATAAGTAGTCATGAATAGTAGGCACTGTCAATAATGTAAAGCACGAGCTTCTGTGGTGCTTCGAACAGGTCTACAAAAAAAGAACTGCCCAGCTTAGTAATCGATAGAGAAATAATAATGAAAAAGAAGATAAAAAATATTAAACGCATTAACGACGTAGCATTTAAGTTTTGCAATTTTAGGTCAACTCATTTAGAGCTACGGTAAACATTACCTAACTTATCTACGGCATTAAAGTGCTTAGTATTTTTTTCAAAGAAAAACTTCAACGTGTAGAAGAAGCTGCTTGTGTATCTAGAATTGGAATAAAATTTCGAGGTTATGCGATCGATATATTTCCGGAAATGCATAAATTATAAAAAAAGTGAGAGGAGAAGTGCGTTGACGAGGACATATGTAAATGTATTATATTTTAAAAGCGTGGGTAAAAAAACCTCAGTACTTAAATATGACGAAACAATTTTTTTAAAACTAAGTAACAAAAATTTTATAAAAGTTCAAACCATTTTTTTAACGATAACTACTAACCTTACCAACCTTCTTGTATATAATCTGTCTCGAGAACCTAACTCCGCGACCGGTAAAGATGTTTATTGGGCGCTTAGAGCGTACCTCGTGTGAGGTCAAAAATACGTCTGACTTGGAAAGTCCGAAAATAAAAACCTTGACCTTAGATAGAAATTTTACTACGTTAAAGTAGGAATAAACATAAATACGGTGAGAATACCCGAACTGCGGCGCTATAGTGTTTCTGCGGTTCTTGTATATGTAGTACCCCTTACCCCTAAACTTTATTTTCTTAAAGAAGGGTACATTAAAAAAAAATAATAACTGCTTAACGTTAGAGAGAAATAGCATTAAGAAACAATTAAAGCGCGAAAACAAAATCTCGACTAACCCGCTACCACGGTATTTAAAGTTGTGCGATGAGTGGTCTAAAAAAAAGCTAAACCTGTAGACGGATGAAGACAGATAGTAATACAGGAAACCAGTTCCTTTGCGCACTACGTGGAGGTTCCACATTTTGGGGATAAACAACACGTATTTTAAACTGTTTAACCGCATTACTGAGGGGGATTTAGTTTGTTTTTTCTGTAAAATAAAGTCTTTTTTATATACCACTAAAAATTTTATCGAGATTTTCTCGAGATCTTGTATGTTTGCGCAAGCGAATTACGTAGGTTTGAGTAAACAAAAACAGAAGAAAACTTCTTAACTTTCCATAACCATGACTTATGAAAGCTTGTTAGAAAGATATGGAGCAGGTTAACTAGACGCGTGAATAGTGACTGCCCGGGAGTAACACGTAACTCACGCATGAACCAGTGCGAAATTAAGTTGAAACGCTTATACGAAGGTACGTACTTCCATATGAAAGTAAATTTACCTGATTTACCGCGGCTGTTTTTAAAGAGGTGTTTGTCGATTTTATGTATGTAAAATGAAAACAAAAAGTCTAACTTTAATAAATTTTTAAAGAGAAACTTATCCAGTGTTGGAACTTCGTATGGGAGTAGTCGTTGTCTTTGCCACGTAGCTGCAAAAGATGACTCGGTGCTATACGGCAAAGAATTTTTAAAAAGAGACCCAGACTCCCAAGATGAGAAATTAGTTAGGTTAAAAACTTCACGCCAATGGCTAGCGGTCGAATTTGCGGAAACTAACCGCGGACTTATTGTAGCGGACACCTGGTCGTAAGCTTTAAGTAACAAAAGCATAAACTTGAGTTTTTTTCCCTCACGCTGGAAGTAGTTGTTGAATCGCGTTAACTTCGTTTTGGAAGACGTACGGCGGTACGAAGCAATTGGAGTTAACGAACGAGGTACGTCGACGTTAAGTCCTCTAAAATAGAGAAGTAACTCTGACTTAGAAAAGTTGTCGTAAAAGTCTGAGGTGCTGTAATTAATGCAATTATCGATAGGGGCACTCGGGTATACATTGGGACTGTCTTCTAGGGGTAATAGTAGCCTCTCCGTAAAGAAGTTTTTACCTGATTTTAGTTCGATGGCGGTTGTAAAATGAGTAGGCGTGGTACGCAAAAAAAAATATTTACTAAAAAATATTCGTATTAGAAGCTATAATGCAGGCCGAGGCTCACATTCTTTCGGGTGTACAAGTAAAGAATCTTAAAACGCTTTAGTGCTGCAGTACAAGAAACTTTAGACAAAGACGCTGCAACCCCGTTTGCGTCACGTTTGCGCAAAAACTTGTTGCGAGACTGCTTTTGCTTTAAAGGTCTAAAACAGTTAAATGCTAAAATTACCCAACTATTATACTTAACATGCCAAAGCCGCATAGGGAAGTACTCTCCTGCACGATTCCGTATGAGATAGGAGTGCTCTATTGTAAGGAGCGAGTTGGAATAGAAAAAGCTCCTAAAGTATTTGTTTTTTTGCTCTGCGTTTGAAAACCCTGGGCGCCTGTGAGCTTTAGAAAAGTAATACTCATGAAAAAAAATATTAGTTGGGTATGATAAACCGTAATTTAAGTAAAGTAGTAGAAGTTTTTCAAAAATTCTATCCTGTTGCATATTCTCTTGCGCATTGGTATCGGAGTACCAATGCTTGATTCAAAACTGATTAACTCCTAGCCTAGTAACAACAGGGTATCCCATATTTCCTATAAGATGCAAAATTAACCTTTAGGTTAAAAGTTATCTACCTACTAAAAGGCGATAATAACTGCTAAAATAAAGAATAGCAGAAATGCAAAAGTTTCGATAAAGGCGAAACCTAGCATAGCGTAATTGAAAAGGGTTTCGTCGTAGTCGGGTGCGTAAGAAACACTTTTTAATAGTGAAGCAAAGATTAAACCAACACCAATTGCACAACCGGTGAAAGGTATAAATAAAATTCCTAAAGAGATAGCTTTGGCGGCCTTTACGAATAACATGTAAACTCAATATAAACCTATGGCCTAAAGATAGTGCTTAAAAAGGGCACATAGTCGCACAGAATGAAAAAAAAATTAGTTATTCAAGACTGGTAGCTCATGAAGTAGGAGAACTCTAGTGGAAAGCGCATATAATTTGCTAGGTAGCTCATAAATATAAAAATGTATAGCAATAGAAAAAAATAGAAGAACTGTCTCAGGGACGAAACGCAGTAGGTTGTAAGAGTCGTAGGTATCTCTTTTGTTGACCAAACCCGGCGAAGTAAGCTTAGCCAAAAAATGAATAGGAAGAAAATACAGAAAAATAAAAATAAGTGGAATATTAAAAAAGAAGCGGCAAACGGGCCGTCATTCTTGAACCAAAAAACAGTCTTTACGTTGTGGTAAGAAAAATGATCTTTTTTAGCGGAACCTCAACCCCATTTAGAGGGTTCATGACTTAACTGAATGTAGTCTACAGACCGGTATTTTTGGTATCAGATGGGATCCGTAAAATAACCGAAAAAAGCCATTATAAAATGGGTATATATGAGGTAAGAAATAAATATATTTACGAGTAATATAAGCATAAGTCCCTTTTTTCAATTAAGCCAGCGAACACTCATCTGCAGCAAATTAGCTATTAAGAGGACGCATGCGTAAAGCGCAGTGAACTTGAAAAAGAATACCCGCGAATACCAGTGCCACCAAGAATAGACAAAAGATACACTGTAGTTGAGTTCAAAATAAAAAGGCACAATGATAAAAAAACAAATTACACCGTAATTTACGGCATAATAGCCTTCAATAAGTCAAAAGGTTTTGTACCAAGCCATTCAAACACGCTTATCCCGCCCAGTGTAGCTACCGTAGCGACTTACTATCAGATTTTCGGCTATCCAAGCAAAACAAAAAATAAATAGAATTCACGTCTGCACAAGGCTTCACTCAATAGGCTCTCAAAGCGGTTCGTCGTCAGTTAAACAAGCGTCAATGAATAGTAAAAAAACGAAACCTCGTAAATAGTAAAAGCCAAAACTAAAAGTTTTAGAAATTAAGTCGCGCAAGTACGCTCATAGTGACCCAAAATACTTTTGCGTAACGGGGTAAAAAATGGTGAACATCCCTGCATGCGAAGACTCTTTGGTGTAAAAAGAACCCGTTTGGTGGGAAAGTACACTAAAGCCAGGAGTTAAAGTTACGGCAGGCGTGACTGTTCAGTAACGACGTCAATGAAATATATACTCATTCTGAAAGGACGTGTTTTTGAAGCTGGCGAGTGCAGAAACAAAAAGTTGTGGGAAAGGGGTCGTGCGGTGGGGGGTGAAAAATAGTAGAACCTTAAACTGATCTCAAATATAAAAAAACTGTTTGGAAAAAAACATTATATATAGTACGTACGCTAAGAAATTAAGCAAAGTAGCAGACCACCTATATGGCAGCGCAATGCCTCTTTATGTGTAATAATTCCCCTAGAAGTTTCAATTAGCAAAATTGAATTTTTAAGCGACTTGTCTAATATTGTTAAGGCTTTGAAAGAAATGGTGAATTTTTTGGAAATTGTTGATATGAGCTGTACGCGTTTAAAAAATGTTGTTTGTTTATAGTAATACGGTGTAAAAATAAGGTGCCTACGGCCCTGGCTGTGTTGTTTTAGCAAAAGATAAGTAAGGCAACCCTCGCGGCGTAATGTCTTGATAAGACGGAGTACTTTCTTAGTACAAACTATTAAATTTAACCGTTTTTTACTTCTCAGGGCTAAGTTTACATGTGCTATTAAGTACGCGTACGGGTTATGGTAAATACTTGGAAGCGAGGGATTCGAACCCTCACTATTTAGATCCAAAGTCTAACGCTTTACCGATTAAGCTAGCCTCCAGTTAACGTTAGCTCCAAAAAGATTCATGCGCGTTATACTCATTTGACTTGTTTTCATATAAGCTCCAGAAGTAGTTGGGAAAGTTAGAGACTTTCCAGGTGTACGAACTCAACTGCGTATGGCTTGCTAAATGAAAGACAAAACCGTAATAGAATTCTAACTGCAACAGAAGCCACTGGGTGCGGTGCGAGGGTGTTCAAAAAATAATAGCGTTTACTAACAATTGATCTCAACGCATAAAAATTGAGGCTAAACTACGTGAGAGTGTAAAGTGTGCAGCTTAGCTACTAGCCCAAAAGACAATATTTGTGGTACAGGTGACGTAACTAGCGTAGCTACGGTTAGTGTGAATGAGTGAGTGACAGAAGTAGACAAAACCATAAAGTTTGTTAGCATAGCCGTAGCAAGCATTGCGCCGAAAGTCTCAGCAACTTCGGTTAATAGAGTGAAATAAGCAACGGTTACGAAAAGTTTTTCACATATGAAGTTTAAAAAAATAAGGAAAGTTAGGGTTTTTACTAATAAGTTAAATGTAGAGAACATTCATGCCAAAAAAGAAGCAGGTAAAACCGTCGTATAGTAAAATTATCAACTTGCACGTCTAAAACCAGGGAGGTTAGAGTTATATAACTCTCTCCTAGTTACAAACCGGGAGTAGTTAGTATATGAAGTTACACCCCACACTCTTCCGCTCTCGACACACCTGTTGTTAACCTTAGTAACGGTTCCGACTCTCCTTAAGCGTGATAGATGGAAATTAGCTAAATAACGTTGGGAGACCGACGCTTTACTACTGTTTTTTATGGACTTTAGGATTTTTTTCTTAATTTCCTCTTTGATATATATCTCTCGCTTAAAAGCGTCCAAACGTATTCATTGCTCGTGGCGTGTCAAGTATACTTGTATAATATATTATCTGTCTACGTCACCAAAGACTATGTCCTGGGAGCCGAGTATAGTAACAATATCAGCCATATAATGTCCCTGAGCCATGCGAGACATCATGTGCATGTGATGGTAAGCCGGGGTACGAATCTTACACCTGTAAGGCTTGGGCGTACCATCTGAGATTATAGACACACCGAACTCACCCTTAGGGGCTTCGACTGCGTTATACGTAAAACCTCTAGGCACGGTAGTTCCCTCGCTATACTCCTTAAAGTGCCTAATTAGAGTTTCCATGGAATTGTACTTTGTCTTTCGATTTAACTGGTTCTTCTTCAACTTGTATAAGAAGTTGAAAAAGGAGAAAAAATCTGATTTTTGGGTAACTAAGTTCTTGTCTTGTGATTTAAAATTAGTCAGGTTACCCAAGACCTGAAAAACAATGTTTATGCTCTCATACATTTCACGAACTCGAATTAGGAAACGATCATAACTATCGCCACGCTTTCCAAGAAAACTATGGATTGACAAAAACCAGTAAGAGGCGTATGTCTCGGAATTGTAAAGCCTTATGTCTTTCTTAAGGCCTATACTACGTATCATGGGGCCGGTCGCAGCATAAGAAATTGCATCATTTAAGTTTATGCTTCCAACACCCACTAACCGACTTTTTCAAATGTTATTCGTGGTCAAAACTGCGAAAATCTCTGTGAGAGATTTAAAGCAGTCACGCGAAAAAAGTGCTACGTCAAGAAAAAATTGGTGGTTAAGGCCAGTCCAGTCTACGTCGTTTGGGCGGTAAAACGCCGCATGCATACGTGCCCCCGAGACACGCTCATAGAACTCCATGAGACGCTCTCTTTCTTCAAAGGCCCAAAATAATGGGGACATGTTCCCAACGTCTAAAGAGTGGCACGAGAGAGCTAACAAGTGGTTTAATACTCGGGTGAGCTCGTCGAATAACACCCGTATTTGGACATACAAAGCCGAGTGTGAAGTTGTTTTTAGTAGGGATTCGACGGCAAGACAAAAAGCGTGCTCTTGTGTCATCATCGAAACATAGTCTAAGCGGTCAAAGTAAGGTATGGACTTTAGGTAGGTTCTCTTCTCTATTAATTTTTCGGTACCCCTGTGTAAAAAACCAACGTGGGGGTCAGCCCGCTCTACTAGCTCGCCGCTAAGTTGAACGACTAACCGCAGAACTCCGTGCGCAGCTGGGTGTTGTGGGCCGAAATTTAGTACGAAACTTTTTATTTTTCGCTCGTGGTAGGAGTTGCTCAAAAAGGGTGGTTGTCAGAAATTAAATGTGTTCGAACGCATAATAAAACTGTAAGCCTCTAGGCTCTGCACACTAATTTAGGTATTTTCAATTGTAAAGACGGTAAATGTTAAGTTTATTTTCAGTAAAGGCTTCCGGCTTATAAAAGTAAAAAAACCTAAAATCGTATACTATAAAAAAAGACAGCGTTAGGTAGTCTACCTCCAAGAAAGGCTTAACATCTATGAAGTCAAAGTTCACCAAGAATATTCACTTGGGGGTGTAGTGACTTTTTTGTTTACGCTGCTTCATAACCTTGTACTTACCAGCTAAGGACTTTCGATAAACGAGACGCTTAAACTTCATGTTACGCGCACGAGTTCAAAGAAGCATCCACTTAGAAAAGATGTAAAATCAAATAGTGATTTCTAACTGAATAAAGTCGTTCTTGTAAACGTATATTAAATAACTGGAAACTAGGCGGTGATTTAAAAAAATAATTTTGTTGGAAAGTAGCATTTTTAGCATCGCCAGATCTGGGATTAGGCGCGAGTAAAGAATAACGTTCTTAAGGACACTCTCGTGAGTGTAATATGAACGTTGCGGCATTTTTCTTGAAAACTTTATCAAATACTTGGTTAATTGTTGTTGATAAACATACTTGTAGTTGAGTGACTCCGCTAGAGCCAATCTAAACTTACGTCACAAGCGCTGGTAACCGGGTTTAAAACGTATACGCTCTATAGATACGTCTCTTTTTATGGTTTTAACGCGCCCTTCTGCTGATGAAAAAAAAGAGAAAAGATTTTCACGGTGATACATATTTGTGCTAGTTTGCGGGTTGAGACGAAATATTGGGCTGTTGGGAGCATATTTTGAGGCGTCGGCACTGAACCTCTTGTAACCGTCTTTAAAAAAGCTGTAGAGGTAACTCTTAGATAACCATTTACGACCTACCAACGTTGACTTACCCAAACCACGTATGAGCCTGATCGTAGTCAAACGCCTGCGTGCGGAAAAAGCGCGGAACCTTAACTCATTCGGCTTCAGAAAAGAATAGAGCTTTTTCCTAATAGTAGATAGTATACGTGACCCAAGGCGCATGCGGAAATTTAACTTAGACAGTAAAAGTAGACCTACATAGTGAAGAATAAAGGACTTTGAATTTGAGGGTACTATGCTAGTGCTGGGGTGTTTAGGACGGTTTATGCAGCTTAAAGAACTAAATAACTCCCGAGTGTTGCCCTTGAAACTACGGCTAGAAGCAAGTAACTTGTTCGGTGTTAATGGGCTTAAATCTCTTGGTAGCGGGCTAATAGTGGGGGTACTTTGTGAAACTCGAGCAAGGCTACGTAGCCTGGAGGCGGCAGTGAAAACTCTTTGCGACATGAATCTGAGTACGTTAAAGTGTTTAAATTTATAAACTCGCTTTGAGCACGTTAAAGCCCTTAATTGCTTCCGAGCTGTACGTGAAACTAGCTTTTGCGGTGCATATACAAGGCTACTAGAAGACACAGTGGGGCGTATTGCTACCTCAACTTGGCGCGCAGGCGTTAAAGCTGTTGGTACCTGCCTGAAAGACTTGGTTTTTGTCACCTTCGAAAGATTGCGGGATTTACTTAGTTTAGTGCGGTAGTAATTTCTGACACGTTTACCGTAATTTCCACGAGTTAGCAAAAATAGGTTGTATATATCTTGGTTCTGAAAATGTAAAAGGCGGGGTTTAACTAAACGCACACGTAGCACCTTCTTCGAGGAAAAAATGCGTAGAAAAGCAAAAAAGTCCCCGTTGATAAGGTTCCCAAGAAAAAATAACTTCTTATTAAAAAAATAATTTTTATAGAAAAGTGAAACAAGGTTATAACTAGATGCGTAGAATTTAGCTTCGTAAGAGAAGTACGTTTTGTTACTTGTTAAAAAATAGTTATCGTAAATACCTTCTTTTGTTGGGGTTACAGGCGAAAAATAAAAGCTAAAACCACACTTGGGCTTTTTTTGTGCTGGGAGGGAGTTTACCCTCACCTACACCGTATTTTTTTTTTACTAAACGGTAATTAATTTTTTCGACTTTTTTCGTTTTGGACATTTTACGTACGGTTTCTATAATAAACTGGCGCAAAGTGCGGTTGGACTTATATGAAGATCAAGCGTTTGACCATGTTCTCTGACCCCTGACAGGCTTTCCGAGAGCGTGACACCAACCCTTATAAGATCTTATTAAGTATAAACGTATTATATGCAACCTTTTCACGTCCTCGTATATATTATTAACTGAGTTTATTTGCGAGAACAAATTGTTGAAGAGGTATATTAGTTCACGGCGACTCTGCAAGTTTAAGTTTACGAGATCGGTCTGAAGTAAATTAATGGAAAAATTAAGCTCTAAGCGGCTGAATATTTTGGATACGAACGAGCGCCCAAAACCCCGCAAATACGAAAATATTGTGAATAACGGCTTGTTAACGTAAAATAGTTTACCGGCGAAAAATAGTCCCTTAGTTCAATAAATCTGTAATATATGTTCAAACCTTATTTTTTTTTTTTTTTTTTTAACTGCTTCGCCTTAAATTTGGCAATCTTTCTATTTATAGCGAAATTACCAAAACGAAAACCTACCATCCACCTATTTATGTACCTGGGACCCGTGAAGCGACCGCCGGTGTGCACTTTAATCTCGAAGCTTTGAAATAAATTCGGTATTATAGAACTTTTCGCAAAGACGCGACGCTCCTTTAGCGGAGTGCCACCATTGACTTTTATAAGAAATACCTGACGCCATACGCTTGCTGAAAAGTAATTTAATTTTGCAGAATTTTTTTGTAAACGGGTGTTACTGTTGTAAAGTCTTATGGGTGCTGACATGTTCTTAAAGTCGATTATATATAAAACAGCTTAGTCGACTACTTAAACTTAGTAGTTTTACCTCAAGGAGTTCGCTGGTATTTGACGGATTTCTTCTTACCTCCGTGTGGGTGATCTATTGGATTTTTAGCTACTCCCCTAACTTTCGGTTTTTTACCAAGCCCTGAATAAAAGCCAAACTTTGTATTTCGCTGTGCTTTTTTTAAAATAGGTAACATTGACGGGCCACCAGTTGCTAGTGAGTATATTGAGAATATTTTTCTAAGCCCGGAGCTTAAAACAATTAAACTAAGCCCTGTACGAGTATCTAACTTTTTTATAAAAGCCTTCGTTCCCATGCTACGAGTGTACTTCACTCCAGATAGTGGTACTAGCTCTAGTAGGCTTACGGGTAGACTTTTTTTTTGCTGCAGTAAAAGGTAATTAGCTGTATACAACTCTCTAAACGAGGGCGTCATATTGAAAGCTTTTCTCTTTAAACTGTTTGCACTAGATAATAAAGAGTTTAGGCGGAACACCATAAACAGGTAATAACTCGGTGAAAATGGAATATACGAAACTAAGCCTGACGAACTGAAGACTAGTAAAGTAACTTTGTTTGAGGTTGTTACATAGTTTAAACCACCAACAACGAAAAGAGCTGAGCTTTTAAAAGCGTAATTAATAAACGTAGGGCGTAATTTACGCTTGCGTGAGCCTTTTGTGAAAACCGTAATCCTACCAGTTCCAGATCGGCCTGCTGCCCACTTGGAAAAAAATAGCAATTTTTTAAATTTAGACTGTAAACAAAGTGCGGTCTTAAAACGAGTTATATTGGCAGAAGCGTTTGAGGTTTTTCCGACGCGAGACAAGGCTACGTTGGAAACGGTGCTAAGTGACTGACGCTGAAGGGGGTATTTACTTAAAAACATTAAATATACGTTTACTTGATGAAAACTAGTAGCTGCGAGATACCCCTAAGTGTTAAGGAAAGTTGTATAACTAGTCGAAGTACCCCACTAAGTATAGAATAGAATAAGCTCTGGTACCGGCTCGGGTAAGATATGGCCTTCGTCAACACACGTGGGGGGTATAGTTGTTTATCGAACAGCATACCCCACGGAAGAAGCTTGCTTAGGCCAGTAGTTTTTAATGAGGAACCTCGAAACGTAATATATGAGCACGCATGATAACGCAGGCTATCCTTAAAATACAGTTTTTTTTTACGGAATATAGAATTGTTGTACGCAGTTTTTTGGGAAACAGAAGACGAGTTTAGCGTAAGCATTTCCACGAAACTTCGGTGCTGTACTTTTTTGTAAATGAAACTTACGTGGGGTATCGGTACAAAATAGGCGAACGAGAACATGAAGTAAAAAAAACTCTCGATACTTTTTTTTTTTAGGTACGAATTACACCAGTAGTACGTAAGCTTTTGAAAAACAATGTTGGAGCTTTTTCTTTTTTTTTTAATATAGGTCTTACGTATCTTAGTATTTTTAGATACACCAAACGTGAACTTCTTAAATTTGGTGGTATACCTAAAAATTCTAAGTCCTTGCCGAGCGCGTAACTTTTTGTATTTTAAAACTGAGCCGTTAATATTGTAACTTGAACTAAAATCCATTAAATATAAGATTGTTAAATATGCGAATTACCGTACCACTCACTAGAGTTATTTAACTCGGATAAAGTGAATCCTATTTTACCCTGCAATTGAATTAAGCCGAATAGGAGGGCCTCGGCGGTCGGGGGACACCCGGGGACGTAAGTGTCTACTGGTAAGATTCTATCGCAGCCTCTTACTACGGAATAAGAATAGTGGTAGTAGCCGCCACCGTTGGCGCAGCTTCCCATAGACAGTATCCACCTGGGCTCCGTCATTTGTTCGTACAGTCTGCGTAATGAGGGGGCCATCTTGTTTGTTAAGGTACCAGCAACTATGATTAAATCAGATTGCCTCGGTGAAGCCCTGAAAATAATCCCAAACCTATCCATGTCGTACCGGCTAACAGCCGCGTGCATCATCTCTACAGCACAGCAGGCTAGACCGAAAGTTAAAGGTCAAAGAGAGCCAGCGCGTGCTCAGTTTATAAGTGATAAAACTCTTGATGTTAGTCATTCTACTCGCATTAAATATAATTTACAGCCTACGCAGTGATCTACGTACGAATTTTGTGAAGCCAATAGGCCGTATGACACCATAAATGGAGCGGCGTTTCTTTTTACTTACAACAGGGGAAAAATCAAAAACACCCCTAATCGCTGAGTAGCCTACCCCAGGTAGATCGTTGGCCCGACCCCCCCGGACCAATACGCGGCTGTACTTGGTACAGAGGTATCCTTTACCTGGTAAACGTGCTGTAAGGCGTAAGCTATTAGAAAGGCCGACCTTTGCGACATGTCGGATAGCCGAATTAGGTTTTTTGGGGCTCATTGTCGTAACTTTAGTGACAATACCTTTTACTTGTGGGCATCGTTTTAAAATGGGGCACCGGTTTAGAGTTGGTTTTGCGTATTTTAGACTAGGCTTCTTAAAAAGCCGTTTACGGTAAGCGGATTGTTTGCAGGTTGCCACATATACTAGATAACAAAAAACTGTCAAGATACACCTAACCAATACATTAAAAGAGGGATACCGGTGAAAAGCGTAAACTCCCGAAGCGATATATCCATTGGGAGAGATTTTAACAAAGTATTTGAAAAGCCAAACATGACATTCATCCAAGACCTAAAAAAAAAGGTGGGACCGAGTAAATAAAGGAAGACTAGTAAGAACACAGCAGCAAGGGGAAATAAATCTAAGAAAAACGAGAAAAACAGAAACTCAGAGACAAAAAATATAGAACCAGGAAAACCCAGGAATATTAAAACATTTAAGAGTACTACTAGGAAAAGTTTGGGCGTTAAATAGTTAAGGCCGTGTATTTCCGTGATTAGTCGGGTCTTGAATCTACGAGCTATGGCGTCTACTAATAAAAACGAGTTCGTAGATATTAGCGCGTGGCTGATTAACATAGCGAAAGATGCTAGCATTAGACTAGACTGACCACTTATGATACATATCGTAAGTCAGTGCATCTCGACTACGGTAGAATACGCGACCAATTTCTTGAGGTCTATTTGGTAAAAAAGCTTGAAAACTGTATCCACAATACCAAGTATCAAAAAAGGATACACGTAAATAAACGTCGGCTCTAACTCCAAAGCGAGTAAGCACTTGAATAGGCCAAAAAACGCGAACTTGACTAAAACGCCGCTTAAAAAAATAGAGAAGTTAGTGGAAGCTTCGACGTGAGCTTTAGGCAACCACCCGTAAAAAGGCCAAATAGGTAACTTAACACCAAAACCAAACAGAAAGCAGACGAATAAAAAATTGACCTCGAGTGGAGAAAAGTAGTAATAAGAAACTACCTCAAAGTTAGAATTACCTACTATTAAAAAAATATATAAGAAACCAAAAATCAAAAATAGCGCACCAAACTGGGTCCAGAAAAACATGAGGTAGGCGGCTTCTACACATCGCCGGGTCTTAGCAAACTTATAAAGTATAAAAAAACTCGGTACTAAGAGCATTTCGTAAGCGAAAAAAAAGATTATTAGTGAGTTGGTAAAAAACAAAAGGTAGCCCGCAAACAATATAACCTGACAGTAAAACATAAAGCTGAAAGATTCGTCTTTGTTATACGACAAACAAAAGACTATCGAAAGAACAGTAATTAAAGAAAACACATAAATAAAGGGGTATAAATAAACGTCAATTAAGTTTAAAGATAGCGCGTTTAAACTAATAAACCGCTGTTCTAACGTACATGCTAGGACGGAAAATCCCCCGAAATCGAAAAGTCCGGAGCTTTGATACATATTTAGCAAATAATTTAGCGTCAAAAGAGTAAAAAACAAAAAAAACAGCGACTGAGCTAAGAAGACCTGTCCCATGTATTGGAGAAAATACTTTTGAACAGATGACGTGAATATAGTCATTCTTAACAAGAAAAAGACTACGAAGAAAAGAACCAGGTTGAACATGAAGTAGTAAATGTAAAGTTGTCATAAAATACTGTCTGGGGTAGGCTTGTTAATTCTGGTTACCAAAAACTTTGAACGGTCATTTTTTTGCTTTTAGAAAGCGGCAAATCAACGCGTAGACGTTCACGGTAAACTACTTTTACCCTACCTTTGATACGCGACTGAAGCTGCGTGGTATAGTATACGGCTCGCCCAAAGCGGAGATTCTTGAACTCTATTAAAACTGTACCCGGATACAACTGAGCATACCATATACTTAATTTACCCTTTGCTTTTCCCATACGGGAACCAATTGGTTTTTTAGTCAGCGGTAAATGAGGGAAAGCGTTTAACCAAACCTTACGTAGAGTGTAATCCGTTCGCTTAGCAGCTTTCTTAATAAATAAACGCAGTCGAAAAATTCTCTGACTACTTACTTGCAGCGGCCGCGTTAATAGTAGACCCACTGTGCCAAAATTTAAAGCAAAACGTGCTAGGTTCGCGCGCATGTAACGACCTTTGTGTATTGACTTGTGCTTTATTTTTTTAGGTTGCAGTACCAAATATACTTGGGTGTTTATAGCTCTACGCTATGAAAATAATCATGTAAATACGAGCAATAAGTCGTCTAGATAGACGACACCGTTACAAACGATAAAAGCATTTACAAGCGCAAAGTAAGAAAACATAACCTGAATTTTCTCCGAACCTTGTCAGTAAATACGGTTAGCGTTTTTTAAATTAGACGAGTGTAAAAAACGAATATTTTGGACATAGAAATATAGTCCCAGTAGAATTATGACGAAAAGTAAAAAGTATAAGTAGTAGAAGTTTTTGTTTACGAGTATATTCAGTAAGAATAATTTAGAAAAGAATCCCATAAACGGTGGTACGCCGGCTAGAGAAAATATTAGTACGGTCAAAAAGAACAAGTAAAAGCTGTCAAAGCTAAATAGCGAAAACGAGTAAAGCGTTTTTATGTCGCTATTGACAAAGGAAAAAAATACCCAGAACAGGCCGATAACAGACAAATTGTATATAAACATATAGAGGTACAAGTAAATATTTAGGTCAGTGACAAAGTTAATATATACCAAATATAATGTGCTTTTACTAGGGGGTTCTGACGAAAGTATAGCAAAGGTTTGCGGAAAATATGGTTTTTCGGAAGTCCCTGCGCCTAGCCCTAAAAGCTTTCTTTTTTCATGTTAACGGTTCTGGATTCTTAGACCTAAGAGAGAGTTTGCTGTACCTGGTAACTGCGAAAAAATTGCTAAGGCTTGGGACGTTAGATTTGCGTAAAACTCAAAGTTTTTTTTGGTGGGTGTTCTTGGGACTTTTCATTACTGCCAAGTAAACTTACGTGAGGGTGCGTTACAGAAAGAAGCAGAAAGAAGTTGGGTGGAACGAAAGCAGGGCAAGTAAGACGAGTAGAGAGTTTAGCAGGCTACTTACGGCGAAAAAAACTTTTAAGAAGAAGGCCTCACTTAGTATGAACAGTAGGGTAACAAGGCCAGCAGAGATAAATAACAAGGTAACTAAGGCATAAAAATAGAAAATCGTTGAAAAGTAAGAAGTTAAAAAGTAAATGAAAAATAGAAAAATAAAGAAATAAAAAAAAGAGATATAAAAAAACAAGGCAACAAGAGGCATACCCTTAAAGAACGTAGGTTTTCATATAAAAAAGGGGGCGATACCACACTTTAAAAAAATAGAAAAGACCATGAAAAATCAAGATAAACCGATAGTAAATATGTCTTTCACTGCAGATACTTTCAGTAGGTACAAGAATATATACTCAATTAAGTATCAGTCAAAAGTAACTAAATACTTGTAAATAAAGATGGAAAACACGAATAAATTTAAAGAGGAAAGTAACGAAACCCAATAAAAAAATAAAATTGAGTGTATAAAAGTGAACGGAGTAGTATTTTGAAAAAAGTTTGAGAACTCAAGGGCGACGTTACGGAAAAAAAATAAAGTTGAATACGTTGAGGAAACCAAAAACAAAAAAATCAGCGCCGATAGAACTTCGATTACAAAAAATAGAGAAAACAGAGAATTAGAAAAGAACAGAATGGTAACCCAAAAAAAAAAATGATACTTGACTATGAAAAAATCGTAAACCTCATTGGATGAAAAAAACGACACGTTCGCAAAAACAATCAAAATAACCCAAAAAATAAATATAATGAAAAATACCATCTTAGACTGAAAAGACGTAAAAACTAGGTTACCAAACCAAGCAGTTACCGAACTAGAAACTCAAAGAACGTTAACAGTTAGCATCAGTACTAGCGGCAATAGTTTGAGATAGAGACACTCGAGGCCTGATATAAAATAAAAAGCTGATCGACGGTTACTAACCAGTGACAGGTTAGCGTTCGAAAGTGTTACCGGTAATAAGTATATAACGAACGAATAGAATAGTGTGATGTATACAAATAGGGAAAAAAAAACAAAACTTCAGAGCATATACGAATTTAAAAAAAACATAACATATAGAACGCGGTAGCTACTAAGCCCGTAAAAACATAAAAAAAGAACAGTATATGCACTGCGGCAACTTGCCCAGAAAACACCGAGAGAGGAAGCCCCGAGTGCCCAGCAGACCACAAACTTAGCGACACATACCAAGACTTCGCAAGTAGAAAAAGAAAAGCGCAGTTACATAACTTGAGTGGCACTAGCAGTAAGAGCAGCTGTACGGGGCACGCTAAGAGCGTAACCAAACCTGGTAGTAAAATATAGGCTGCGATCTTTAAGAAAAAGTTTATGTTACCCACACCTGGACTTGAACCAGGACCCCTAAGGACAAGGTTTTAAGCCTTGCATGTCTACCAATTTCATCATGTGGGCGTAATAACAAGCGCATGAATAACGGACGCTAACGACTCTTTAGGAGCCTGAGCGAAGCGTTGCGCGTACGCCAACGCGCGAACGTGTAATACGAAAAAAAAGTGGTGTCCTGCACTAAGAAAAGAACCCTGAAATTTTTTAAGAAGAGCATATTAGTACCATAAAACAAACGCAGCCCGTTAAAATACTCTAGGAGGTGCAGCATCGCACCCTTAGAGCAGGGTAAGGGGGCCTGCAGGTTAACAGTAAAGGTTAAGCTGAATGAGTATGAGGAAAAAGATATCTGTTCCTGCGAAAAAGTTTTGTGGGCCATAGGAGCTTTCAGTATGGTAAACTTAGTGACTTTTTTGGGATACACGAAAAAACCTGGGATAGCAGTCTTATCTTTTTTGTTGAGAGACGAAGCAGATAAAGAAGTCAAGTAAAAAAACCAAACTAATAAAACATAGGACTGCTTAATTAATATTTTAGACTTGTCTTTGCCTGGCCGAGAGTTCTCACTCGTGGCAGTAGACGGCATTGAACGCATAAAGAGCCTGAAATTTTTTATTGTACCTGGTGAAAACAGTGAGACGAACTTCATGGTATAAGAAACTTTGTGTTTACACAAATTGCGAGCGGTAAGTAGTTTTTTCTTGCGACTGGATAGCAGTTGTTGGATATCAAGCTAGCAGGACTCGAACCTACATTATTAAAGTGAAAGTTTAATGTCTTAACCTTTAGACGATAGCTCGGTACTTGCTCGTAACTTTAAATTTGTAATGTTACGGGGCTTTGGACGATTACGTCCTTTACTGGATTATAGAACATTTCTTTTAAACCTATGGTCGGAAACGACTTTTGGAAAGGAGCGGAAGAGTCTCCGTATTGTAACATAAGATTTCGTAAGTCTTTTTTACCCAAGAAGACCACGCCGCTAAGTTCTGAAACTTCGCGTTCTAGTCAATTTGCGGAATAAAAAAGCTCCGAAATCGAAAACAGAGACGAAGTAAAGCCGGCTTTAGTAGCCTTTGAAGAGGGAAATAAGTCACCTGAAAAGACGAAAAAGCGGTTTTGGGTAGACATGGCGTGAAAATTGTAAACTACTAACGAAGTCGTAGACTTTGAAAAGGACCCCACGTTACGACCGGCTACGCCCCCACCTGAGGAAGAAGGCCGCGCGTTAAGAGCCGTTTCGTATGAAAATATATCGACTAACTGCGTTAAATAAAACGGGGAAGAAAGCCTTAAGTGCAGACATAAGTAGTACAGAGAACCCGAAGCTAAAAAAAGGTTGTCCTCTTTTAGTTTATGAGATTGGTTGTCTATAAAGGAAAAACTTTGTCCAGACAATATAGTTTTAAAAAAGAATTTGTAGTTATCGCCGATCAAAATGTTTTAAGGTGGGCTCGAACCACCGACCTCAAGGTTTTCAGCCTTGCGCTCTAGCCAACTGAGCTATTAAAACTTCGTATTGTCCCTCACTCAAGGTAACATACACCGTGTGGTAATGTATAACCCGTAAAGTGACACAACAAAATGGGAAGATGGCTGAGTGGTCAAAGGCGGCAGACTGTAAATCTGTTGGTAATACCGACGTTGGTTCGAATCCAACTCTTCTCAACATGCGTAATTCGACACAAAGTACAAGAAACCGCTTTAACATCATTAAAAAAAACATGAGAATGCTAAGTGTGGACAAGTGCAAAGTTAATATAAATAATAATATAAATAATAATATAAATAATAATATAAATAATAATATAAATAATAATATAAATAATAATATAAATAATAATAATATAAATAATAATATTACTATTAACAATAGTAATAATAATAGTAATAATAATATTACTATTAACAATAGAAGTAGAAATAACTTCTATGGTACAATTGGTAATTACAATGGTACCAATGTGTATTTAATAAAGTGTAAAACTTTATTGTACGCTAAAATAGCGTCCACTACACTAAGACCATATTTATACAATAAAATCAATGTTAAAATTAGAGAACAATACTACCTGAATTTAAATTTTAAACGGATAAGGTTTTTCCCGTTTCTTCAGAAAAATGGAAAATCGCAAGTTTTTTTTAATAATTCGCTGGGTATGGTATCCAAGTTTTTTTCGAAAACAAAAGCTTTTCTCAGACAAAAAACTTCTTACCTGTTGTCAGCTTCTTTTCTGAGAAAAGTAATGATATACACAGGTTTAGGACGTTTGGTGCTTAGGATTAAAGGAGTCCCTCTTTTCCTAAGAGATATAGTTAGCACTATCCTTAATGCTGGCCAAAAAAATTACGATCACCCGTTCAAGACGCCTACCTATTCTGTAGACGAAAATGTACTGCACCGAGGTTTTCATTTCAAATACGTTCTGTTCACTAACTTAAAGCC
>Ga0115008_10000407_pt1 | contig 31818 bp, 32 predicted proteins | sample FraStrMetagenome_FD_87164 | JGI IMG/M metagenome (GOLD analysis project Ga0115008, IMG submission 87164) | Marine eukaryotic phytoplankton communities from Arctic Ocean - Fram Strait ARC3M Metagenome | ecosystem: Environmental > Aquatic > Marine > Oceanic | place: Fram Strait | collected... | reverse complement strand
GAAATACACTCTGGCAATTCACGGCGCACCTTACGCCAGTCAATCAGCGCAACATGGCATAGCATTCGCCGAGGCACTGCTAAGGCAAGCACATACAATTGAGCGAATTTTCTTCTTCCACGAAGGCGTTTTGCAGGCCCTCTCCACGCCAGTGGCACCCCAAGGCGAGGAAGATCTGCTGCAAAAATGGCAGGCCCTTAGTGCACAAGGCGTTGAACTTGCCGTGTGTATAGCCAGCGGTATCAAAAGAGGCGTACTCAGCGAGGAAGAACGCGCACGCTACGAAAAAACCTCAAATAGCCTTGCCGAACCCTTCACCTTAGTGGGTCTGGGGCAACTGATCAGCGCCATCAACGAAGCTGATCGTTACATTGAGTTCCCCGCATGAAAAAGATGCTGTTCATCATTTCCCAGCCGCCTTATGCCAACACCCATAATGCAGAGTTGCTGGAAGCCGCCATGGTGGGCGCGGTATTCGACGGAGAAGTCAGCATATTATTTCGCGACGATGGCGTATGGGGGTTATTGCCAAACCAGCACGGCGACCTCATTGAACAAAAAACCTTTAGCAAAATACTCAGCGCGCTGCCCACTTATGAAGTAGAGCGACTTTTTGCCTGCTCGCCATCGGTAGCAGATAGAGACTTATCTATCAGTCATAGTCCTGAGATCGAACTGCTCACCCTCAAGCAACAAATAGCACTGATCGCTGCACAGGATGTGGTTATTGGAGCCCAGCGATGAGCTTACATTTAGTATTCAACAGCGCCGGTTACGCGGCTTGCCGACAGCGCAAGCTTAGTGACGACCCCATTATATTGTTAGGTGATGGCGTCTACTGCGCGAACCGGCTTGATGAAGATAATATTCACGTTCTGGAAATTGACGCCCGCGTTAGAGGCGTGTCATTAGAGCAATGCAAAGCCAGCACCATTAACTACGACACTTTCGTTACGTTGACCGCATTGCACTCACCCATTGTCAGTTGGGCAGAGTAATCATGAACAACCTAAAGCACCTACGCCAATGAGCACAGAGCTGGCATTAGACAAAGACGGCTATTTGCGTGACCACTTGGCATGGAACTTGGCTGCGGCTGAAACATTAGCCAAGGGGCTGGATATTGAGTTGACGCCGGAGCATTGGCAGATTATCGAGCTGGCGCGGCAATTCTATCTAACCACTGAGGTGGTGCCAGAAACTCGACCGCTGGTTAAGTTAACAAAAGATGCATTAGGTCAGGCACGCGGCAATAGCATTTATTTGATGCAACTCTTCGGTGGCAGCCCAGCCAAAAATGTAGCTAAAGTTGCTGGCCTACCCCGGCCTACTAACTGCTTGTAGAAGCCTCTATCGAAGACGCAGCGTAACGTTCATGCACTTGAGCGGGTATACCTGCCACTTCGCCAACAATAATAATAGAGGGGCCATCTATACCCTCCTCGCGAACCTTACCCGCCAAATCCTCTAACGTTCCAAACACTTCTCTGTGGTTGGGCAGTGTCGCGTTTTCTAACAACACAGCGGGGGTTTTATCACCACGCCCAGCATCCACTAAACGTTGTAGAATTTTTTCAATGCCCACCAAGCCCATGTAAATGACCAAAGTTTGCTCGGGTTTTGCTAGCTCAGGCCAATCAATATTCACCCCATGCTCAACACTATGGCCTGTGACGAAACGCACCGATTGGCTCATGTGCCTATGAGTTAACGGAATACCGGCATAACTAGCACCGCCCATTGCGGCGGTAATGCCCGGAATAATTTCTACCGCAATTCCTTGTTCTGCGGCGGCCAACAATTCTTCGCCGCCGCGACCAAAAATAAATGGATCACCGCCCTTCAGGCGCACTACTTTTTTACCCTTTAGCGCTTGCTCGATTAAGGTCTGATTAATCTCCTGCTGCATAGTCGTGCCACTGGGCCGAGCCGCATCACTGCCTTCTTTCACCGCTTCACGAGGGCCCTTTTTGCCCACATCAATGAGCTCAACATCGCGACGGGCATATTCCAATAAAGCTGGATTAGCGAGTTTGTCGTACATCAACACATCAGCTGACTGAATGGCCCTTAAGCCCTTAAGGGTAATCAGTTCAGGGTCACCGGGACCCGCGCCAACCAGCACGATTGATCCATCACTAGAGGCCCTGGCCATCATTTTTTCGGCTTCAACCACCGCAGCATCCATAGAACCGTACATCGCTTCATCTGCGGCTTTACTAGCGAAGACCTCTTCCCAAAACGCTTTGCGCGCGTCTACGCTAGGTAACTTGGTTTTAACTTCACTGCGCAACCGACCCGCCAGTTCAGCCAGTTGACCCAGCGCGTTAGGCAGCCGCAATTCTATCCAGCCGCGAACACTACGACTCAGCGTGGGCGAGCGCCCCATACTAGAAACAGCCACCAGAATAGGAAAACGGTCAATGATTGCGGGGAAAATAACCGTGCATAGCTCAGTTCTGTCCACACAGTTAACCAAAACGCCTTGCGCCATAGCGGCGACAAATACCTCTTCACTGACATTCGGTGCGTCTGTAGCACTGATAACCAGAACAAGGTTTGAGTTCACCGCATCAGGATAAAACAGGCTTTTTTCTATCGTCAGCTTGCCCGCATCTCGCAGCTTCTGAATTTCCGGATCTACTTCAGGTGCTATGACTTTAATTTTTGCCTCTGCACGAACCAGCCAACGCAGCTTGCGCAGCGCTGTCTGCCCACCGCCCACGACTAAACACGAACTACCCGCAAGGCGGTGAAAAAGAGGTAAGTAGAACACTTAGTCGTTTAAAGAGAGCTGCTGGACACCGCCTAGATAAGGACTCAGCGCATCGGGAATGGTGATGTTGCCATCGTTGGTCTGATAATTTTCCAGCAGCGCTACCAATGTACGCCCCACCGCTAGACCAGAACCATTAAGCGTGTGCAGTAATTCTATGTCACCCGCTTCGTTGCGGAATCTTGCTTGCATACGCCGCGCCTGAAAATCGAGGAAGTTGCTACAGGAGGAGATTTCCCGATACTGCTGCTGGCTGGGCAACCACACTTCTAAATCTATGGTTTTTGCAGAGGTAAAACTCAAATCCCCGCCACATAAAATAACCGCGCGATAAGGCAGCTCTAACGCCTGCAGAATGCCTTCAGCGTGACCGGTCAATGTGTCTAAGGTGTCCCAAGAGGTTTCTGGGTGAACCAACTGCACCAGCTCTACTTTTTCAAATTGGTGCTGACGAATCATGCCACGCGTATCACGACCATAGCTGCCCGCCTCGCTTCTGAAGCACGGCGTATGGCACACATGGCGTATCGGTAGATCAGCCTCTTGCAGTATCTCGCCGCGATAAATATTGGTCACCGGTACTTCTGCGGTGGGAATCAAGTAGGTTTCAGTTTCACCATTAATACGAAACATGTCTTCAGCGGCTTTTGGTAACTGCCCAGTGCCACGCATTGAGTCTGCGTTAACGATAAACGGCACATAGACCTCTTGATAGCCGTTGACCTGGGTATGGTGGTCTAGCATGAATTGGGTCAACGCGCGCTGCAGACGAGCCAAATTGCCGCGCATAACCACATAACGCGCGCCACTGATCTTGGCAGCGGTTTCAAAATCGAGACCGCCTGAGGCCGTCATATCCACATGATCTAGGGGGGTGAAATCAAATTCCTTTGGCACGCCCCATTTGTGCAATTCGATGTTATCGCTCTCGTCGCGACCTGCGGGCACAGAGGCATGAGGCAAGTTTGGAATACTCATGAGCAAGCCTTGCTGCTCCTCCTGAACCAGAGCAAATTCGGCTTTTGCCTTGTCTAAACGCTCGCCCAAATCTCCTACCAGCGCTAACAGCGGCTGTATGTCTTCGCCCTTGGCTTTGGCTTGACCAATGGACTTCGACTTCACATTGCGCTCGTTTTGCAGAGTTTCGGTTTCACTCTGCAGGCGCTTACGCTTTTCTTCAATCTCAATAAATTGCTTGGTGTCTAATACGTAACCCTTAATGGCTAGGGCTTGGGCAATTTGCTCAGGGTCGGCTCTCAAAGCCTTAATATCTAACATTTGGTTTTCCGTCTTACCTGTCGTGATCTACCACATTGTAATGCGCTCTAATGCGCTCTGATGAATTGAAACGCACTGTGCGGGCGCAGTTTAACGCCCTCGGAGGTGGATTGCTCCTATTGCGCCGAATGAAATGAAGAATTTTATTGGGTCACGCGTAATCCGAGCCAGACCGCAGCTAAACAGCCAAATAGAGTACTGGATACATAGGCCAACAGCGGTACCACTCTGCCACCCTCCAGCAGTTGTATGGTTTCTAAGGAAAACGCGGAAAAAGTGGTGAACCCGCCCAGCAACCCGACAACCAACATCAACCTACCCCAGTTTTGAAACCACTCGTCGCCGGCGCAAAGGCCCCAGACTAGGCCAATGACAAAAGAGCCTGTGATATTGGTAGCGAGGGTCGCCCAGGGCAATAGACCGCCACCTAGCCAAAGCGACATGGCGTAGCGCAGGCAAGCCCCTACTGCGCCGCCCATGGCGACATAGAGAAAACCCATCTATGAATCCTCGCGCCGTTGCTCTACTGCTTGTGCGTCAAGTTCACGCAATCGCTCTAAGCGGTTTTTGATCTTATCTTCTAGCCCTGACGGTCGCGGAAAATAGAACTGTTGGGGCTGCATTGCTTCTGGGAAGTAATCTTCGCCAGCGGCGTAGGCACCATCGATTGAGGTCTCTGCATGGGCATGGCGGTACCCCTCACCATACCCCATACCTTTCATCATGCCGGTGGCAGCATTACGTAGGTGCATGGGTACCTCAAGTGTGGGCGACTGCGCGACAAATGCTTTTGCCGCAGAAAATGCTTTATAGGCTGCGTCGCTCTTTGGCACACTGGCCAAATATAATACTGCTTGAGCCAACGCCAGCTCACCTTCAGGCTTACCCAAGCGCTCAAAACTGCTCACTGCTGCTAGAGTTAATTCAAGGGCGCGAGGATCGGCATTGCCCACATCTTCACTGGCTAAACGAATAAGCCGGCGACCGATATAGCGCGGATCTGCGCCGCCATCTAGCATGCGGCAAAACCAATAAATAGCTGCATCCGGGGCACTGCCGCGAATAGATTTATGGAGTGCAGAAATTTGTTCATAGAATAGATCACCGCCTTTATCAAAGCGCCGCATACGCTCACCCGAGGCGGCAGCTATGGTTTCGTCAGTGATCGTGCCTTCACCCAATTGCCCAGCGATCTCAAGAATATTCAAACAGCGCCGAGCATCACCATCCACGCTGGCAATCAACAACTGTTGCGCATCAGGGGTGATTTCTAGACCAAGTGCTTGGGCACCGCGCTGCACTACCTGAACCAAATCTTCATTTAACAGACCACGCAGCACATAAACTCGAGCCCGCGAAAGCAATGCCGCGTTCACTTCAAAAGAGGGGTTTTCTGTGGTGGCACCAATAAAGGTCACCGTGCCTTTCTCCACGTGGGGCAGAAAAGCATCTTGCTGAGATTTATTGAAGCGGTGTACCTCATCAACAAATAGAACGGTTTTTTCGCCCTGCGTTAAGTAGTACTCGGCCTGCTCAACCGCCTGCCGAATGTCTTTTACTCCAGATAGCACTGCTGAAATACTGATCCATTTACAACCGGCGCTAGTGGCCAATATTTTGGCCAGCGTGGTTTTACCAGTGCCGGGGGGGCCCCACAAAATCATCGAGTGAATCTGGCCCTTGCTCGCCAACCCACCTAAAGGTTTATCCGCGGCCATCAAATGTTGTTGGCCTATGTAGTCCGCCAACGTTTCTGGGCGCAATCTATCCGCCAATGGCCGTGGATCAATGCTGCTTGAATTATCGATCAGTGACATTAGGCCTCAACCCCGCACAACGTCCGTATTGGCGGGCAGATCTAATTCAAATGCGCTAGCGGGAATGTTTTGCTGGCTGCGAACTTCACTGAAGGTGACTCGGGTACGCTGCCCAACATGATCGGTAATTTCTAATTGCGATAACTGCTGACCGGTAAACGCTAGGCGTACCGACATGAATAAAGATTGATTACTGGTTGGCTGAAGTAAGAACTGGGCAACACCGTCTATGGAGATTTTGTTAATCAGGTAATCGCCTGCAAGCAATTGCGTTGGGTCTAACAACAATTTTAACGGCAGCGCCTCATCAGACCCGCCCATGTCCTTTTCTATCACCTGCTCCAAATCTGGATCAAAGATTCGCAACCACCCATCTGCAACTACGATGACCTGAGCGAAAGGTAAATCTACCTGCCATCGCAGACTGGGTTTCGACAGAGTCAAAGTGCCGCTAGATTGGTCTAGCACTTGGCCGCGAAAATCCAGCAGTGTTTGTGAAAAATTTGCTTGGGTATTGTCTAAGTTCAGTAGTAGCTCAAGTAATTGTTGCCCAGACGTTGAGGTTTCCTCGGTAGCTTGCAGCACACCAGCAGGCTCCACCGTGCCAGTCATCTCGGTCACTTTAGCCCCTTCAGCTCCTTCCGCCACAGTAGACAAAAGATCAGTATTGTTGGCTGCTATAGCAGGCCCTACACTCAAACAACTGCTGAGCAGGCTAATCCCTATTAGGTACGAGTATTTCACGACTACCATTTGTGCCCATTGCTGATACCACGCCCGCCGCTTCCATGGCTTCTATAAGCCGTGCAGCGCGGTTGTAGCCTATACGTAATTTTCGTTGCACCGATGAAATAGATGCTCGCCTAGATTCAAGCACAAACTGCACTGCTTCGTCGTAAAGATTATCCTCTTGTTCTGTGTCGCCATCGCCGTCGAGCTTCACAAACGCATCTTCGCCAGTTTGTCCTGCGGTAATTTCTTCTAAGTAATTTGGTGCGCCCCTGCGCTTCCAATCCTCAACTACTCGGTGCACCTCTTCATCAGACACAAATGCGCCATGCACCCTTTGCGGTAACGCCGTACCGGGGGGTAAATAGAGCATGTCGCCGTGACCTAACAGTTGTTCCGCGCCGCCTTGATCCAAAATAGTTCTGGAGTCGATTCTTGATGAAACCTGAAAGCCTATGCGAGTTGGAATATTGGCCTTAATGAGTCCGGTAATGACATCCACCGAGGGTCGCTGGGTGGCTAGAATTAGGTGTATGCCAGCGGCCCGCGCTTTCTGTGCAATCCGCGCAATCAATTGCTCAACTTTTTTACCCACCACCATCATCATGTCAGCGAATTCGTCAATCACCACAACGATGGTGGGCAGCGCGACTAAATCTGGCGCCTCTTCATCTTCCATTTTCCATAGCGGGTCTTTAATCGGTTCGCCTCTGGCAATAGCCTCGTTCACCTGCTTATTAAACCCGGCCAGATTACGTACGCCTTGGGCAGCCATTAATTTATAGCGGCGCTCCATCTCAGCAACACACCAATTCAGCGCGTGTGCGGCCTCTTTCATATCTGTCACAACGGGCGTAAGCAAATGCGGAATGCCTTCGTAAATGGACAGCTCCAACATCTTTGGGTCGACCATAATTAGGCGTACCTGCTCAGGAGTCGCCTTCATCAGAATACTCAACAGCATGGCATTGACACCAACCGACTTACCCGAACCGGTAGTACCCGCAACCAACAGATGGGGCATTTTGGCTATATCAGCAACGATGGTTGCGCCGGAAATATCTTTACCCAAGGCCAGAGTAAGGGTGGACGCGGCGTCCTGAAAAACCGATGAATGAATGACCTCTTTAAGCTGCACCATCTCACGGTGCTCATTGGGGATTTCGATGCCCACCACAGACTTGCCGGGAATGACCTCGACAATACGTACACTGATGACCGCCATTGAGCGGGCCAAATCTTTAGCCAGAGCGCTTATTTTCTGTACCTTAACACCAGCCGCAGGCTGCACTTCAAAGCGCGTAATCACCGGCCCTGGCAAAACTGAAACAACGGATGCTTGAACGCCAAAATCCGCTAACTTTAACTCCAACTGTTTAGACATCGCCTCTAAAGCATCGGGGGAAAAACCTAACTTGGTGTCCTCGCGCTTTTCATCAAGCAGGTCGACATCTGGCAGTTCGGAGGTGCTATTGGAGTCAAAAAGACGCTTTTGTTGCAGTTTAGACGGTGGCTTTTCAGCCTTTGCTGTCGCCAGAATTTGCACCGACGAAGGCGCCGTGTTGTCACTCGCGCGCTGGTCGTTGTCTAACGATACCTTGCGCTGTTTAATGAGCGCCTTAGTCTCATCAGCCTCTTGCTTTACAGTTTTAGCGACCGCACGACGCGCTTGGTAACGATCATAACGGACATCATAAAAGTCTCTTGAAGCGCCTGCGACCTTGGTCAACAAGCGACCAATAAGTTCCGCCACATCTAACCAAGAAAAACCTACTGCGGCCTGCAAACCAATAATGACGCCAGCCACGCAAAGTACGGTCATACCCACCCAGCCAAATACCTGCTCGCCTTGTTGAGCGAGGTGAAAACCGAAGACCCCGCCGGAACCTGAGGGTAGCTGGGAGGCGAGTGGCGCATGCACGTCTAACAAAATACACGCACAGAGCATTAATCCCACCCAGCCAATGGTACGCACCACCAGTAACAACGGCGGGCTCGGGGCGCGGCCACTGAGTAATAAATGCAAGCCGATGTAAACCAGTGCTAGGGGCAATAGGTACGCCATCCAACCAAACAAGAATAAGACGATGTCTGCAAAGAAAGCCCCGCTTGAACCCACAAGGTTACTGACTTCCTGATTATTGCCGGTGTAATTAAAGGACGGATCGTTCGGTGAATAAGAGGCGATAGCCAACAGTAAAAACAAGGCCGATGTGCCGATCAGCACTAGGATCATCTCGCGGAAGGGAATAGAACGATTGGGCGTTGAAGTTGACAAAGAATGACTCCGTTGAATCTTGCGCAAGTGTACGCATTAGCTGATGTAGGCACAAACACCCCTAGCCGGCATATTTGGCCTGCTAAGGGCCTTCCAATGAGGTATTGAAAACCCCGGGAATGGCTTGCGTTTGCGCGACGTCTTGTTTGGTAAAACACAAGACCTTCAGCGCCACTCGCCGTACAATCAACGCTCAATTGTTTGATGTGAAGATGATGCGAGTAGATAAAGCCAAAATTACCGACGAAGTCTGGGACGATGACCGAGTTAAGAGTTTTCTCGACAAAGGCCCACTGGGTGACGAACCCGCCGACTACAGTAAACTTTTACACGCTTACCGCAGTATGCGACCAGAGGATTTTGGCCGTTTTCTGAAGGTTTATAGCGCCGCAGGTGGGCAATTAGACGCTGTAGATAAAGAAGGCCGCACTCTAGCCCAAGTCATACAACATCACAGTAAAGCTCAGCCCTTTCTGGCGCTTTTACCAACCCCGTAGCCGCAAACTTGCCCGATCTGCCTTTCCTACCGCCCTCGCCGATCTGGTTTCCGCCCGGTGAGGAGGCCTTGGACGAGCCGGATGGGTTATTGGCTGCTGGTGGCGAATTGTCAGCACAATGGTTGATTGAAGCTTACTGCCGGGGCATTTTCCCTTGGTTTGATGATGATTCAGGCCCCGTCTATTGGTGGTGCCCAAGCGAGCGAGGCGTAATACAACCGGGCCAAATGAAAGTCAGCCGTAGCCTGAAGAAAACGCTACGCAGCGACAAATTCCACATAACTGCGGATGAAAATTTTGCCTCCGTCATTAGTGCTTGCGCTGCAACGCGGGCGAACACGGTTGGCACTTGGATCACTCCAGCTATGATGACGGCCTATGAAGAGCTGCACCTAGCGGGTTTAGCCCACAGCATTGAGGTTTGGCAAGATGAGACACTAGTGGGCGGCCTTTATGGCTTGTCACTTGGTAATATGTTCTTTGGCGAGTCTATGTTTGCTCGAGCTGATGACGCATCTAAAGCCGCTTTTTTTAAACTCAATGAACTTCTACAAAGCTGGGATTTTGCGTTGATTGACTGTCAAATGATGAACCCGCACTTAGCAAGCCTTGGGGTTGTACCCATGCCGCGAACAGAGTTCTTAGCGCTGCTCGCCCAGAACAATCTCAGTGACACCAGATTGGGTAACTGGCAGCTGCCCACCCAGGCACATACTTTATGAGTGAAATGGACAATTCAGAGGAGGAGCGCGTTGAGTTTTTTTTGACGCCCCCACACCCCTGTTCGTATTTAGATCGAGCTGACGCACAGACACTGTTCGTTGACCCACGACGGATTATCTCCAGTGATTTGTATCAAACACTCTCCGCCAGTGGTTTTCGACGCAGTGGTGGGCATCTATATCGGCCACACTGCGCGTCTTGCTCGGCTTGTGTACCCACCCGGGTGCCCGCTAAGAGTTTTGCGCCCAGTCGCAGCCAGCGGCGGATCATCAAACGCAATAAAGACCTAAGAGTGGAAGTTGAAGAGGCAAAATTCAGCAAACGCCACTACAACTTATACGAACGCTACATTAACCAAAGGCATGCAGACGGCGATATGTATCCGGCAACAGAGGATCAATTTCGCTCATTTTTACTCAGTGAATGGTGCGCCAGCATATTCGTCTCTATCTATGAGGGTGAACGCCTGCTCAGCGTTGGAGTGACAGACCAACTGGCCCACGGCCTTTCTGCTATCTACACATTCTTTGAACCTTCTGAGACCCGGCGCAGCCTCGGCGTGCTGAGCGTGATAAAGCAGATTGAGCTTTGCCAGCAGCAAGATTTACCCTTCCTTTACCTTGGCTATTGGATCAAAGAATCTGTAAAGATGAATTACAAGACCAACTACCGGCCAACCGAGCTGTTTGTTAACGATAGATGGGTAGGTTTGAGCTAGCAGGTATTGGTTTTAGCGTATAGAAGGAAATTAGCCGCTTCTATTTATCTCGCCATTACGGCACAATGCGCGCCCAAACATTGAGACATAGGGCCGCATGGCTAAAGAAGAACAGATTGAAATGGACGGTACGGTAGTCGATACACTGCCCAATACCATGTTCAGAGTTGAGCTAGAAAACGGCCACATGGTCACCGCTCATATTTCCGGCAAGATGAGAAAAAACTACATCAGAATTCTCACCGGGGACAAAGTAAAGGTGGAACTGACGCCCTACGATTTGAGCAAAGGCCGAATCACTTTCCGCATGTAGCAACAAAGGCCTAACCTATATAGCGTTAGGCCGTTTCTTGCTGGTGAACTGACTAGTACGCTAAGCTTCTGCGGCAGAAAGCACCTTTACAGACAATTCGCCATCTTCCACGCCAACGGTGACCACCCCGCCTTGCGTCAGATCACCAAAGAGTAAATCTTCGGCCAACTGCCGCTTAATCTTTTCTTGGATCAGGCGCTGCATGGGTCTGGCACCCATCTTTTCGTCATAACCCTCTCGAGCCAGCCAATCTCTGGCCGCTTCATCCACCTCTAGTGTTACCCGCTTCTCATCTAACTGCGCCTGCAGCTCGGTTAAGAATTTGTCCACAACGGTTTTCACCACTTGGATATTTAGAGGGCTGAACTGCACAATGGCGTCTAAGCGATTACGGAATTCTGGCGTAAACATACGTTTGATCACTTCCATACCGTCGGTTGAGTTGTCCTGTTCGGAGAATCCAATAGACGATCGATTCATTTCCTGAGCACCCGCATTGGTGGTCATGATCAAAACCACATTGCGAAAATCTGCTTTACGCCCGTTGTTGTCGGTCAATGTACCGTGATCCATTACTTGCAGAAGCAAGTTAAATACCTCGGGGTGGGCCTTCTCGATTTCATCCAACAAAACCACACAGTGAGGGTGCTTTGTGACCGCTTCCGTCAACAACCCCCCTTGATCAAATCCAACATATCCAGGCGGTGCGCCAATGAGTCTTGAAACAGTATGTCGCTCCATGTACTCGGACATGTCATAACGCAGCAATTCAACACCCATTGCATGCGCCAACTGCTTGGAAACTTCGGTTTTACCTACTCCGGTTGGACCCGCAAACAAGAATGACCCAATGGGCTTATCGCCACTCTTAAGGCCCGCACGGGATAACTTGATGGCTGTAGCCAGTTGCTCAATTGCCTCGTCCTGACCAAATACAGCCATCTTAAGATTACCGTCTAGGTCACGCAGTGAAGCTTTGTCCGATGAGGTCACTTGCGAGGATGGGATGCGCGCAATCTTTGCCACCACCTGTTCAACATCAGACGCGCCAATACTCTTTTTTCTACGACTGGGTGAAAGCAATTGTTGGGCAGCTCCAGCTTCGTCTACCACGTCAATGGCCTTATCAGGCATAAAACGATCATTAATATACTTTGCAGCCAACTCTGAGGCGGTGCGCAGTGCTTTGTCTGTATAGCGAATTTTGTAGTGCTCCTCAAAGCGCGACTTAAGCCCTTTGAGGATGCGATAGGTATCGTCTACATCTGGCTCTGGCACATCTATTTTTTGGAACCTGCGCGACAACGCCCGATCTTTGTCGAAAATACCGCGGTATTCCTGATACGTGGTGGATCCCATGCAGCGCATTTGCCCAGAGGTCAAAAGCGGTTTAAGCAAATTGGAAGCGTCCATCACGCCACCAGAAGCCGCGCCAGCACCGATAATGGTATGAATCTCGTCGATAAAGAGAATGGAATGTTCTGTGCTCTTGAGTTCGGCGAGCACAGCTTTGAAACGCTTCTCGAAATCGCCGCGATACTTTGTACCTGCGACCAAAGCGCCAAGGTCTAATGAGTAAATCACGCTCTCGCTGACTACTTCAGGCACCTTGCCGTCCACAATGCGCTTTGCCAAACCTTCAGCGATGGCAGTTTTGCCTACGCCAGATTCGCCCACCAACAGCGGGTTGTTTTTACGTCTACGGCAAAGAATCTGAATGACACGCTCTAGCTCTTCATCGCGACCGATCAGTGGGTCCACCCTGCCAGCCTTGGCCTCTTCATTCAGATTGGTGGCATAGGACGCTAGTGCAGAAGGCTTCTCTTCAGCGCCCTCGCCTTCAGCGGCTTGTGCACCGGCTTCTAAGTCGCCCTCATCCTCTTCAGGCACCTTGCTAATGCCATGAGAAATATAATTCACTACATCAATGCGCGTAATACCTTGAGCCTTGAGCATGTAAACCGCTTGGCTCTCTTGCTCACTATATATCGCCACCAAAACATTCGCCCCGGTAACCTCTTTACGGCCCGACGACTGCACATGAAACAATGCACGGGAAACAACACGCTGAAATCCAAGGGTAGTTTGCGGTCCATGTTCCTCGTCTTCTAGCGATAAAACTGGCGTAGTGTCTTCGATATAGGTCTCAAGCTCTTGCTTCAACACGGCTACATCTGCGCCCACGTTGCGCAACACCTCTATCGCGCCATCATTCTGCGTAAGCGCTAAAAGTAGGTGCTCAACAGTGACAAACTCATGTCGCTTGGCATTGGCTTGTTGCGCTACTGCATTCAGCGATTGTTCTAATTCTTTACTTAACATTTATATTCACTACTTTTGGTTCGATTAGTCTGTCATCTCAATACTAGACATCAACGGGTGGTCATTCTCTTGAGCATACAAATTGACCTGCTCAGATTTCGTTTCCGCAATGTCTCTGGGGTAAATGCCGACAACTGCTTTGCCTTCACTGTGCACCACCAACATAATTTGTGTCGCCTTTTCTCGCGGCATGGAGAAAAAGTTCTCCAAGATATGCACAACAAATTCCATGGGGGTGTAATCGTCGTTGAGCAATAGCACCTTATACATGGGCGGCCGCTTCAATTCAGGTTTTGCCTCAGCCGTTGCCAGCCCAATGTCTCGATCACCTGCAACGCCGTCATCGTCGTCAGCGCTTCCTAGCCAGGAATTATGGTGCACTAACTCTATCTCGCTCTCATCAATCATTCGCTCATCCATTGCTAAAACTACCTGCGCCTTCTCAGACAATAACCCTGATCCAATAATGCCCTATTTTACAAAGATACGGTAAACCACAAACTTCTTTTACGGACCCAGATTTGACGGTTGCCGCGCAATTGTTTTCGCCAGCTTGAATCTTGAATCAATCGTTGTCGACGTTTTGTGACAGTGCTGCACTAAACCATCCAAGCCTGAATTGATAAATGGGGTCATTAAGACATTTTTCTACCCATTTCATAACTTGACTCTTGACAAGTTTTTGCGGACAGTCGGCCTCGGAGTGGAGGAAAATATGGCTAGTGGAACTGTAAAATGGTTTAACAATGCTAAGGGGTACGGATTTATTTTGCCCGATGACGGGGAAATAGATCTTTTTGCTCACTATTCTGCAATTGCAATGGAAGGCTATAAGTCTTTACGTGCCGGAGAGCCGGTTGAATTCGAGATAGAAGAAGGCGATAAGGGGCTACACGCGATTAACATCGTTAGTACTAGTCCAGCGCCAGCTGAAGGTTCGGAAGAAAGCAATGATGTAGCAGAATTGGTTGAGGAACCTGGGAATTCTGCTGATACAGAGAATTAACTAGAGTATTAGAAAAGCGACTTACTGCGCTTACCTTTTAGATTAGATGATCTCACCAAAGCACATAAGTCAGGGTTCTGGCTTGTGTGCTTTCGCACGTCTAGTGTTTAACTCTAATGAGTGCGCCCCCTACCGCCCACACCTCCCAGGCACCCTTCCTCTTTTAGCAGAAGGTCACAGAGAGGTTAAAGAAAGGCTAAAGGAAGGTCGCAGCTCAAAAAGCCAACCTTGCCTGCGCTAAACCGCTGTAATTGCGGCGTTCAGCGTTGCCGAAGGACGCATGGCTTTGTCCACTTTATCCGGGTCCGGAGAATAATAACCGCCTACATCGACGGGTTCGCCTTGAGCCGCAAGCAACTCTTCGTTAATCGCATCTTCATTGTCGCCCAAGGCTTTGGCAAGCACAGCAAACCTGTCCGCAAGGGCACTGTCTACGCTCTGTCGACTCATTGCCTCTGCCCAATACTTCGCCAGGTAAAAATGGCTACCGCGATTATCCAACTCATTCACTTTTCGCGACGGCGATTTATTGCTTTCAAGGAACTCGCCGATGGCGTCGTTGAGCGTATCGCCGAGCAATTTCGCGGCGCTGTTATTAAAGGTATGCGCAAGGTGCTCAAAAGAAGCACCTAGGGCCAAAAATTCACCCAAACTGTCCCAGCGTAAGTGCCCTTCTTTTTCAAATTGCTGGACGTGCTTTGGCGCAGAACCACCCGCACCTGTTTCAAAGAGACCACCGCCTTCAATCAACGGCACAATGGAGAGCATCTTCGCACTGGTGCCCAATTCTAAAATTGGAAAAAGGTCGGTCAAATAGTCGCGCAAAACGTTACCCGTGACAGAGATCGTATCTCGCCCTTCACGCATCACAGCGAGTGTATGTCTGGTCGCCGCTGCAGGTTCCAGAATCTTAATGTCTAAACCGGCTGTATCGTGCTGTGGTAGATATTGACTGATTTTTGCGATCAGCTGTTGGTCATGGGCGCGGTTTTCATCGAGCCAAAAAATTACCTGAGCGCCGGTGGCCTTACCGCGGTTTACCGCAAGCTTGATCCAATCTTGTACTGGCGCATCTTTTACTCTGCAAAGACGCCAGATATCACCCTCTTCAACATTATGGCTGTGCAGTATGTCTCCAGCACTGGTTAAAGTGCGCATCAGACCGTTGCCTGGTGCTTCGAATGTGGTGTTGTGCGAGCCATATTCTTCGGCTTTTTGCGCCATCAATCCGACATTCGAGGTAGAGCCCATTGTGGTAGGGTCAAATGCGCCGTTAGCCCGGCAATCATTGATGGTTTCAGCATATACCCCGGCATAACAGCGATCTGGGATAACCGCCTTCATGTCACGCAGGTCGCCATCTGGTGCCCACATCTTGCCTGACTCTCGGATGGCCGCTGGCATGGACGCATCTACAATAATGTCGCTGGGCACGTGAAGGTTGGATATACCTCTGTCTGAATCCACCATCGCCATATCAGGGCCAGATGCAAAACAAGCGTCTAGGTCAGCTCTTACGGCTGCTTGTTGGTCAGCGGGCAGGGACTTAATTTTCTCGTAGGCATCGCCAATACCATTGTTAGCATCAACACCCAGCTGATCAAACAAAGCCCCATGCTTGGCGAACGCGTCTTTGTAAAACGCTTTAACAGCGTGGCCAAAAATAATCGGATCAGAGACCTTCATCATGGTCGCTTTCAAGTGCAACGAGAATAATACGCCGTCTTCGGTTCCAGCAATTTGCTCTGCATAAAAATCACACAGCGCTTTCTTGCTCATGAATGCTGCGTCTACTATTTCACCCTGGCTTACGGCCAAGTCGCTTACCAACACAGTTGTGTCGCCTGACGCTGACACAAACTCAATCGTCAATACGTCGTCTTGCTGCATGTTGGTAGACAATTCACTGCCATAAAAGTCGCCCGCAGACATGTGCGCAACATGGGACTTGGATGAGGTTGACCAAACGCCCATGGAATGTGGGTGCTTCTTGGCGTAGTCCTTTACCGCAGGCGCCGCTCGACGATCGGAATTACCCTCGCGCAGCACCGGATTTACCGCACTGCCTTTGACAGTGTCATAACGCGCTTGGATTTCCCTTTCAGCGTCATTTACAGGCTCTTCTGGGTAGTCGGGTAGATTGTAACCTTTGCCTTGTAACTCTTTTACCGCTTCATGAATTTGGGGATTTGAGGCACTGATATTGGGTAATTTTATGATGTTTGCGGCTGGGTCGCCGGTGAGTAGACCTAACTCAGCGAGGTCGTCTGAGATTCTTTGTTCGGGGCTCAGCATTTCAGGGAATGTGGCTATTATTCGCCCTGCTAGGGAAATGTCTCGCGTCTCGACTTGAATGCCCGCGGCATCTGAGAATGCTTTGATTATAGGTAGTAGCGAGTAAGTGGCTAGGCGTGGGGCTTCGTCGGTTTCGGTATAAATAATTTTTTGTTCGTCGCTCATCAAATTCCCCTGCTTGTCTTGTCTTGACTTTTTATCTTATTTTGGTCCCCGCGCCGCTAAATTTCGGCGAGAGCTACTACTACAGGGCAAACTTGCTCTGTATTCGATCTTTTCTTGATCTTAATTTTCACTTCGAACGAAATTAGCCGTTTATTGGCTGAAATCGATTCAAACTGGATTCGAACTGGGCACACACTATAAGCACCCCTGCACCTGCAGTTGGCTGCTTGAAACAATCAACAAAAGAGTTAATAAGTTTGACGAGTGATTCGATGCAGAAATACAAGGACTGGCGCCGCATATATTGTCCCTGTTCCGCTCACTAAGCGCTCTTGCGGTGACCGGACAATATAAACCTCGCACTGAATATGTGCAACTCAGGAAGCCGGATGGCGAGCGCTCGACGAGACCATTTAGCCCATAAATTCAAAATCAAACTTTGTACAACGGATCGAAATTAGGAGTGAATTAGATACTAATACTGCCGAATGACGCCACACCATCAAGGCCGAAGCTTCGCCCTTTTCACCCGTTCTGCATATTTGGCATCCGTAGGAAGTATAGTTGGTGGATAGCCTCTATTCTTAACAAAAGCGCTAATGCGCATCTGATGGGCAACTTTGACATCTAGCCCCATACCTATGGCAATCTCTTGCGCTTCTGTAGGCATAACAAGGGTTTTATCCTGAATATTACCTTCCCTCAAGCCTGCTACAAACCAGTCAGAGGCTTCACGCCACCCCAGCCGCGCCATACCTTGAATAGCGCCAGAATTATAATACCAACCAGTATCTGACTCATAATGCTCCATCACTACATAGAGTTTGGGTTCCGTGGCTCCAGACTTCTCTGTAATAAAATAATAGGTAAAGAAAAATTTGCGATCATCCTTAATGGCTCTGTCTATTTCATTTCCCATTATCGTTTCACTATTACTCGTTTGCCGAATTCATTAAAGAAGTTAGACGTCCCACCGTTTAGCGCGAACCTTGTCGGCGTCGGTCGACTCCACCCACCCTTGACCTAAATCTGACTGTTCATTCTTCCAAAATACTGCCTCGGTCTTAAGGCAATCCATAACGTATTGCGCACCAGCAAACGCAGCGTCCCTGTGAGCAGATGCCACCATGACCAAAACAATTTGTTCACTGGGCGCCATAGTGCCTACCCGGTGCACCACATGAATGGCTATCAACGGCCAGCGCGCTTCTGCTTGATCGAGAATTTTCTGAATACTTTTTTCAGTCATTCCTGGGTAGTGCTCAAGGGTTAGGGTTTGCACATCGCCACCGTCGCCAGCAACCATATTGTGGTCGCGCACTAACCCAACAAAACTGGCTATAGCGCCTACTTCACTGCCATATTGATGACGCATTGCGGTGTAAATTTCATCCACACTAAAGTCATGTTGCTGAATGTGTATTTGCTGACCCAACTCAGCCCCCTGTGACTGGAGGTAAAAACGCAACTTCGTCGCCGTCTGCAAAAACCAGCACGGCTTCTCGCCAGTTACCTTCAACAAGGTCTTGGTTCACCGCCATGCGAATATTTGGCGACAACAAATGTTCGAAACCCGCCTCGGACAAATGCGCCTCTAGCTCATTTAGCAGTGTTTCAAGGTTCGCCGCACGAAGGTGTAATTCCGCCGTGCCCACCTGCTCGCGCAGAGAGGCGAAAAACTTAACGTTTAAATTCACTTGGGATTCCACTACTGAGTTCTGGCTCATCTATTGAGCCTCGCTCACTGACCCAGGCCGCGACCAATCGCCGCTCTTACCGCCCTGCTTCTCCAGCAAACAGATAGGGCCTATTACCATGGCTTTATCGATGGCTTTGCACATGTCGTAAACCGTCAGCGATGCCACGCTGACAGCCGTTAAGGCCTCCATTTCAACACCGGTTTTGCCACTGACCCTACATTCAGCAATGACTTCTAGTTCAGTGTCGCTCAATTCGGTAAATTCCACACTGACTTTTGACAGTGCCAGCGGATGACACAGAGGGATCAGGTCTGAACAGCGCTTAGCGCCCTGGATACCGGCAATTCTGGCCACCGCCAGCACTTCGCCCTTCTTCAGCTGGTTGTCGCGAATGGCCGTCAATGTCGATGCGGCCATCTTGATAGTGCCGCTGGCCTTGGCCACACGTTGGGTGACTTGTTTATCACCCACATCCACCATGTTGGCTTCACCGGCTGAATTGATATGACTTAGGGACATGACACAATACCTCTCTTGAGCGCGCATTATGCAGCCTAGGGCCGCCTAGGTCAGGCGCTAAAGCAAAATTTTCGTTACCGACACTCATCTGCACGCCCAACAGCAGGCAAAATAGCAATTAGCCGCAGAGAAAACCTGACCCTACAGCCTGCCTGAGGTAATATGCCCACCCTCGAAAGTCATCACTTGGCGAGACAAATGTCCCCAAACCAAAATGATCAAATCGCTGAACAAACGGCAGCACCGGGTAAGCGCGTCATACTTGGCATGTCCGGTGGTGTAGATTCTTCAGTAGCCGCCCACCTCCTCATGCAGCAAGGCTATGAGGTCGAAGGCCTGTTCATGAAGAACTGGGAAGAGGATGATGGCAGCGAATACTGCACAGCAATCACTGATCTTGAAGATGCCCAAGCAGTTTGTGAAAAGCTTGGCCTAAAACTGCATACGGCAAACTTTTCCGCCGAGTACTGGGACAACGTATTTGAGCACTTTCTGAGTGAATACAAGCGCTGGCGCACACCCAATCCTGACATTTTGTGTAACCGCGAAATCAAGTTCCAACAGTTTGTCGACTATGCCACCAGCCTTGGCGCCGACTACATTGCTACCGGACATTACGTGCGCCGCTCTGGCGGGCTAGATACCCAGCAACCGTTTAGAATTCTCAAAGGTGTGGATAACAACAAAGACCAAACCTACTTCCTCCAAGCCGTGCCAGAACAGCAGTTGGAAAAATGCCTATTTCCTCTTGGAGACTTAGAAAAAACCAAGGTGCGAGAAATTGCCTCCGATCTTGGTCTGGCTAATGACAAGAAAAAGGACAGCACCGGCATTTGTTTTATTGGTGAGCGCAGATTTGCAGACTTTCTTGCCACCTATATCGAAGATATTCCGGGGCCAATTAAGGACAAGCAAGGCAGATCCATAGGCGAGCACCGCGGTCTGCACTACTACACATTAGGTCAACGTCAGGGCATCAACATTGGCGGCGTGGCTGGACGCAAGGAACGCCCCTGGTATGTTTGCGCAAAGCAGCCCCAAACAAACACCTTAGTTATCAGTCAGGAGCAAAACGATATACTCGGCAATTGGCTGCACGCCGATGATGCCAACTGGCTTGTCGAGGCCAAGTTTCCGCTTCAATGTCAGGCGCGCATACGTTACCGGCAAGCAGATCAAACCTGCACCGTAAGCCAAGCTGCCAACGGTCAACTATTGGTTAAATTTGAACACCCCCAAAGAGCCATTGCGCCTGGGCAATATGTCGCGTTTTACGACGATGAACAAATGATTGGCGGCGCGGTGATAGAACACGCCGGCACGCACTGAGCCAAAAATAAAAAGATTCAACTCACAAATTTCTTAACGAGCTAAAACCTATGAGCCAACTTGATTCAATCTTCGCCATCACTGCCATCGACGGACGCTACCGCAGCAAGGTGGAGAACCTGGCGCACATAACCAGCGAATTTGGTTTGATTAAGTACCGGACAGAAGTTGAATGCCAATGGGTGTTGTTTCTCAGTGACTGCGAAGAGATACCAGAAATACCCAGCCTCGATAAAGAGGACCGCGCCTTTGTTGCAGCCATAGCCGCAAACTTCGACGCTGTTGGTGCAACTCGAATCAAAGAAATTGAAGCCACCACAAACCACGACGTGAAAGCTGTGGAGTACTACCTAAAAGAGCAATTTGCTCTGCGCCCTAACCTGCAGGCCATCAACGAATGGGTACACTTTGGTTGCACATCTGAAGACATTAACAACACTGCTTACGGCTTAATGGTGAAGGCCGGTGTTGAAGATGTACTGCTCGTGCACATGGATCAACTGATAAAGGTCATTGATGACCTCGCGCAGCAATACGCAGAACTGCCTATGTTGTCTCGCACCCACGGGCAAACCGCCTCGCCCACTACCTTAGGCAAGGAAATGAAAAACGTTGCCGCGCGCCTGTACAGACAGCGCCAGCAGCTGGCGGCGGTAGAAATATTGGCCAAATTCAACGGCGCTGTGGGCAATTTCAACGCCCACCTGAGCGCCTACCCAGACCTGCCTTGGGCAGACCTATCCGCGCAATTTATTCAGCGCCTTGGGCTGGTCAACAATCCGTGGACTACGCAAATTGAGCCCCACGATTACCTAGCTGAAGTTTTTCACTGCATCATGCGCTTCAACCAGATTGTGTTGGATTTCGACCGAGATATTTGGAGCTACATATCTATAAACTACTTCAAACAGCGCAAAGTTGAAGGCGAAACCGGCTCTTCTACCATGCCGCACAAAATCAACCCAATCGACTTTGAAAACTCAGAAGGCAACATTGGTTTGGCCAATGCCTTACTAGATCATATGGCCAGCAAGCTTCCTGTATCACGCTGGCAAAGAGACCTGTCGGACTCTACCGTGCTGCGCAACATTGGCTCTGCTTTTGCACATTGTGGTATCGCCTACCAAGCCACCCTTAAAGGGCTATCACGACTGGACGTTAACCCAGCGGCCATCGCTGCAGATTTAGACGACAGCTGGGAGGTTTTAGCCGAGCCCGTGCAAACAGTTATGCGCAAATACGGCATGAACGAACCCTACGAACAACTGAAAGCTGTCACCCGCGGACGCAGCTTAAACGCAGAGTTATTCTTGGAAATACTCGAAGAGTTAAAACTTCCTGAAGCCGCCCAAGCGGAACTGCGCGACCTCCGGCCAGAAACCTATATCGGCATTGCCAGCGAGTTAGCAAAACGCGACTTTGAATAAGCCGTGCAAAAAGGAGTTCTGGGCAAACATTGAGAGTTAGCCCAGAATTGGCCCAATAGAGGCTGGAATAGAATTTTTGGATACTTGTTAAATAACAGATGGCGAAACAGCCAAGGGCGAAGCAGCCAACTTTTTTGTAGCGCAAGCACAGTCAACTGCGCTGTAGTAATTAATACTGATGGACCAATAAATGAATCATTTACACCGTAAACCACTACCCGGCACCCAACTAGACTACTTTGATACTGAAGCTGCCGTGAATGCAATTAAGCCAGGTGCTTATGCAACCCTGCCCTACACCTCTCGCGTACTGGCAGAAAACTTGGTGCGCCGATGCGACCCGGAACTGCTCACCGCCTCACTAGAGCAAATTGTTTTTCGTAAGCAGGATTTAGATTTCCCCTGGTTTCCAGCCCGGGTGGTTTGTCATGACATTCTCGGTCAAACAGCCTTAGTCGACTTGGCGGGCTTAAGAGATGCCATCGCGGCCAAAGGTGGTGATCCGTCTAAAGTGAACCCGGTAGTGCCTACACAATTGATTGTCGATCACTCCTTGGCCGTTGAACATGCCGGCTTTGAAAGCGACGCTTTTGACAAGAACAGATCTATTGAAGATCGCCGCAACGATGACCGTTTCCACTTCATCAATTGGACAGCTACCGCCTTTGAGAACGTAGATGTTATTCCACCTGGCAACGGCATCATGCACCAGATCAACCTAGAGCGAATGTCTCCGGTAGTTCACGCCAAAGACGGCGTCGCCTTCCCTGACACGTTAGTCGGCACTGACAGTCATACACCTCACGTGGATGCCCTTGGTGTTATCGCTATTGGTGTTGGTGGCCTTGAAGCTGAAAGCGTTATGCTGGGCCGCGCCTCATACATGCGCCTACCAGATATCATTGGTGTAGAACTCACTGGCAGAAGGCAGCCAGGCATTACCGCAACCGATATTGTCCTGGCGATAACAGAATTTTTGCGCGAGCAGAAAGTGGTTTCGTCCTACCTAGAATTTTTTGGCGAAGGTGCTAACGAATTAACCTTAGGCGACCGCGCAACCATTTCAAATATGACGCCAGAATTTGGCGCGACTGCTGCAATGTTTTATATCGACAAGCAAACCATCGAATATTTGCAGTTAACCGGCCGTGATCCAGAGCAAGTTAAACTGGTAGAGAATTATGCCAAAGCCACAGGTCTGTGGGCTGACAGCTTAACTACAGCAGAATATGAGCGCACACTGAGCTTTGACCTGTCCAGTGTCGGCCGCAACATTGCAGGGCCATCTAACCCACACAGAAGAGTAGCCACCTCTGATTTAGCCGCGCAGGGCATTTCAGGCGTAGTGGAAAACGTAGAGGGCGAAATGCCAGATGGCGCAGTTATTATTGCTGCTATCACCAGTTGTACAAACACCAGCAACCCACGCAATGTTATTGCAGCAGCCCTGCTGGCACGCAACGCCAACGCACTCGGTTTGACCAGAAAACCTTGGGTGAAAAGCTCCTTAGCTCCGGGATCAAAAGCCGTGCAACTCTACTTAGAAGATGCCGACTTATTGAAAGAGTTGGAAGCATTGGGTTTTGGCATTGTTGGCTTCGCCTGCACCACTTGCAACGGCATGAGCGGCGCATTGGACCCAGTGATCCAAAAAGAAATCATCGACCGCGATCTATATTCAACCGCCGTGCTGTCTGGCAACCGCAACTTTGATGGACGCATACACCCCCACGCGAAACAGGCATTTTTAGCCTCGCCGCCATTGGTGGTTGCGTACGCCATTGCGGGAACCATTCGTTTCGACATTGAAAAAGATATTTTAGGCACAGATGCAAACGGCCGCGATATTACGCTCAAAGACATCTGGCCCAGTGACGAAGAGATTGATCAAATTGTTAAAGCCAGCGTAAAACCTGAGCAGTTCAGCAAGGTTTACGACCCGATGTTTGTGTCGCTCAAAGATGTCACCAGCCTCACCGATCCGCTGTACGACTGGCGGCCTGAGAGCACCTACATCAGACGCCCACCTTATTGGGAAGGTGCGCTAGCCGGCGAGCGCTCGCTCTCAGGTATGCGCCCACTGGCAGTTTTGGGTGACAACATCACCACAGACCATTTATCACCCTCCAACGCCATCATGTTAGACAGCGCAGCTGGCGAATATTTGGACAAGATGGGGCTGCCTGAAGAAGACTTTAATTCTTACGCGACCCACCGCGGCGACCACCTTACGGCCCAACGAGCAACATTCGCCAACCCGAAACTGGTTAACGAAATGGTCTTAGAAGATGGCGCTGCCAAACAAGGGTCACTCGCACGGATAGAGCCAGAAGGCAAAGTCAGCCGCATGTGGGAGGCCATAGAAGTCTATATGGAAAGAAAGCAGCCACTTATTATTGTTGCCGGCGCTGACTACGGCCAAGGCTCGTCCAGAGACTGGGCCGCTAAAGGCGTTCGCTTGGCGGGCGTTGAGGCCATTTTAGCCGAAGGCTTTGAGCGTATTCACCGCACCAACCTTGTGGGTATGGGCGTGTTACCACTGGAGTTCAAGAACGGCGAGAACCGCAAAACCTTTGCTATTGATGGCACGGAAACATTTGACGTTATTGGCGAACCTACGCCAAGAGCCACACTCAAAGTTGTTATTACGCGCGCCTCAGGCGAGTCCATAGAAGTAGAGGCGACTTGTCGCCTAGACACTGCGGAAGAGGTTTCTATTTACGAGGCTGGCGGCGTATTACAGCGCTTTGCTCAAGACTTCTTAGAGTCGAGCAGTACTGCGGCTCATTAATCGCGCACTTTTCACAGCGCATCGCAAAAAGCGCTTTTTAGGATTGAGTTAAATGTCACATGCACCGCAAATAAAGATCCCCGCTACTTATATGCGCGGGGGCACTAGTAAAGGCGTCTTCTTTAACCTGGCAGAACTGCCAGAATCTGCCCAAGTTGCAGGCCCTGCACGCGACAACATGATTCTGCGCGTCGTTGGCAGTCCAGACCCTTACGGCAAGCAAACAGATGGTATGGGCGGCGCTACTTCGAGCACGAGCAAGTCTGTGATACTGGCAAAGAGCAGCGTTACTGATCACGATGTAGATTATCTCTTCGGCCAAGTTGCCATAGACAAAGCGTTTGTCGACTGGAGTGGTAACTGCGGCAATTTGTCTGCAGCTGTAGGTGCATTTGCCATTGCCAATAACTTGGTAGAGGCCTCTAGAGTGCCAGATAACGGCATCGCCGTAGTCCGGATTTGGCAAGCTAACATCAGCAAAACCATTATTGCCCACGTCCCCATGCTCAATGGCGAAGTATGTGAAACCGGCGACTTTGAGTTGGACGGCGTAACCTTTCCTGCCGCTGAGGTGCAATTAGATTTTCTCGAGCCAGCAGATGATGACGGCGGCTCTATGTTCCCTACCGGCAACTTGGTAGACGACCTAGAGGTTCCGGGTGTAGGCACACTCAAAGCCACTATGATTAACGCGGGCATACCCACTATCTTTTTAAACGCTGAAGAAATTGGTTATACCGGCTGCGAGCTACAAGACGACATCAATAACGATGAAAAAGCCTTAGCGCGGTTTGAAAACATTCGCGCTCACGGTGCGTTACGTATGGGATTGATCAGTGATTTAGCTGAAGCCCAAGGTCGACAACATACGCCCAAAGTGGCCTTTGTGGCCAAGCCCGCGGCTTATACTTCGTCCAGCGGTAAGAACATTACGGCGGCGGATATAGATTTGCAGGTGCGCGCTCTGTCTATGGGCAAACTACATCACGCCATGATGGGTACGGCTGCTGTGGCCATTGGTACTGCAGCGGCAATACCCGGCACATTGGTCAACTTAGCAGCAGGCGGCGGCGAGTTAGAGGCGGTTAAATTTGGCCATCCATCAGGCACGCTGAAGGTGGGTGCTGCGGCCCAGTTGGTGGAGCAAGAATGGACTGTGAGCAAAGCCAGCATGAGCCGAAGTGCTCGAGTGCTGATGGAAGGATGGGTGAAAATTCCCGGAGATTCTTTCTAACTTTCTAACTTTCCCTTTGGCCAATCAAAAAGACCCAAACCAAAAACAGAAAACAAAAACAGAAAACAAAAACCAGAAAGCAAAAAAGGGCTATAGAAATACTATAGCCCCTCTTGCACAACCCAACTGCACAACCCAGCTGCGCAACTCAACTTGCCCCCTCCATCAGACGTACCAAACGTGCGCCTAACAAAGTTCGCCTCGCTAACTTAGCGCTGTGCGATTGGCGTCAAAACTCTTGGTTCTGGTCCGATATAGTCGGCGCTAGGACGAATAATACGATTATTCTCGCGCTGCTCCATAACGTGCGCGGCCCAGCCCGATACTCTAGAGCAAACAAAAATTGGCGTGAACAACTTTGTAGGAATACCCATAAAGTTGTAGGTAGAGGCGTGGAAGAAGTCTGCGTTAGCAAACAATTCTTTCTCGTCCCACATAACCTTTTCAACTGCACAGGAAACTGGATATAGAACCGTGTCCCCTACTTCGGCTGCGAGTTTTTCAGCCCACTTCTTGATAATGACATTACGTGGATCCGAGGTGCGATAGATCGCATGGCCAAAGCCCATGATCTTATCTTTGCGTTCCAACATGCCCAAAATACCAGCGGTGGCTTCTTCAGCAGTAGAAAACTTTTCAATCAATTCCATAGCCGCTTCATTAGCGCCGCCATGCAGTGGTCCACGCAGGGAGCCTATGGCACCTGTGACACAAGAATGCATATCGGACAATGTAGAGGCACAAACTCGGGCGGTAAACGTAGACGCATTGAACTCATGCTCTGCATAAAGGATTAAGGAAATGTCCATTATCCGTTCGTGCAATTCACTGGGCTTCTCACCTGTAAGGGTCTGCAAGAAATGCCCGGCTAGAGATTCTGCATCAGTATCAGTCTCAATACGCACACCTTCATGACTGAAGCGATACCAATAGTTAATGATGCCTGGCAAAGCGCCTAACAAACGATCCGCCGCTCTTTGTTGGTTTTCAAAACCGTCTTCTGGCTCTAAGTTGCCCAGCATTGAACAACCGGTGCGCAGCACGTCCATTGGATGCGCGGAGGCTGGAATACGTTCCAAAACCTCTAGTAATGCCTGCGGCAATACTCTGTTGCCCTTGAGCACAGCGCGGTAGCTGTCTAACTGCGCTTGGTTAGGCAATTCGCCATGAAACATGAGGTAGGCGACCTCTTCAAAAGTCGCATTGTCAGCAAGATCAGAAATATCATAGCCGCGATAAGTAAGCCCCGTGCCACTTAGCCCAACGGTGCATAGCTCTGTGGTACCTGCGCTCTGACCGCGCAAACCCGCGCCACCTAGTACTTTCTCTACCATTTTACTCTCCTCAACAATCAAATTGTGCGAGCCCGAGCAGAGCCGGACTCTCTATTAATCTGTAATATTTAGGCCTTTATTAAGGCCTCTATTTAGGGCTGCGTTAAAGCCTCTGTTAGAACCTCTGTTACAACCTCTGTTACAACCTTTGTTACAACCTTTGTTGGTAATTAGGCCTGCTCAGCAAACAGTCGGTCTAACTTTTGCTCATACTCGTGGTAACCCAAGAAATCATAAAGCTCCATACGCGTTTGCATGGTGTCCACTACGGATGTTTGCGTGCCTTCAGATCGTATGGCCTGATAAACGTTTAGTGCCGCCTTATTCATAGCTCTAAAGGCTGAGAGCGGGTAAAGGGCCATGGCAATGTCTACTGCCGTAAGTTCATCAGCGGTATACAACGGGGTTTCACCGAACTCAGTCAAGTTAGCCAGTACTGGAATACCGGCAGCTTCAACGATGGGCGCGTACATGCCAATTTCTGTCATCGCTTCAGCAAAAATTGCGTCAGCACCGGCTTCCGCAAAGGCGCCAGCACGATCCACAACCGCATTCATACCGTCCACTGCCAAAGCATCTGTTCTAGCCATAACGACAAAATCTGGGTCTGTTTTCGCATCCACTGCTGCCTTGATGCGATCTACCATTTCAGCCACTGAGACAATGGATTTATTGGGTCTATGACCACAGCGCTTTTGCGCTACTTGGTCTTCAATATGCACGGCGGCGGCGCCTGCTGCAGTCATATCTTTAATGCTGCGCGCAATATTGAAAGCGCCACCCCAGCCGGTATCAATGTCTACTAGCAACGGCACACTGGTCGCCGCAGTTATACGACGGACATCTTCCAAAACGTCATTTAGGGAGGTCATGCCAAGATCTGGCAAGCCGTAGGAAGCATTAGCGACGCCGCCACCTGACAAATAGATGGCTTTATATCCAACGCTCTCAGCCATCAACGCGGTATAGGCGTTAATAGTGCCTGGAATTTGTAACGGTTTTTCGCTCGCCATAGCTGCACGAAATTTCTTACCTTGACTCATTCTATTCTTTCTCCAAATTTCCTACCCATCGACACTGGGCGTTGCACAATCGCGCACTTTGAGCGTACGCGAAGCATATTTATTTCTGGATCACTGCTCATCAATACGTGATTAAAAGAGCATTGATCACTTCAAAGCCTGCCCCTAGTCTACATGACTAGACAACAGCTAGCCTACCGCCTCTTCAATCAGCGCCTGCAGCTGGGCATAGTCCTCCGCCAACGGATATTGCGGAAATTGGGCGCGCACATTTTCTGGGGCTTGAAAAAAGATGCCATGATCTGCCTCTTCAAGCATAGACACGTCGTTAAACGAGTCCCCCGCCGCAATGACCTTCAAATCTAAAGATTTAAATGCTTTTACTGAGTGCCGCTTTGGATCGGTCTGACGCAGCTTGTAGCCCACCACACGGTCATTTTCGACAACCAGCTTGTGGCAGAGCAAGAACGGATCGCCTAATTGCACCATCAACGGCCCAGCAAATTCGTAAAACGTGTCTGAGATAATGGCCACCTGAAAGCGTTCACTTGCCCAATCAAGGAAATCTTTTGCGCCATCCAAAGGCTTAAGTTTGGCAATTTCGTTTTGAATATCGGTAAGGGTAATGCCCTGCTTATGCAAAATATCCAATCGATAATCCATAAGATCTTCGTACACCGGAATGTCCCGAGTGGTCTTGAGTAACTCCGGTAACTGAGTTTCTCGCGCTACCGCCTGCCAAACTTCTGGCACTAAAACGCCTTCTAGATCCAAACACAAAATATCCAAAACATGCCCCACTAATTAATTTGGCGTAAGCATATAGCAAGATGTTCTTTTTTTAATAGCTTTTGCGCTGTTAGCCTGCGCTGGTGAAATGATGGGTAGCGAAAAAACACACTTCGCACCCAAAGTACTTGGACAAAAGATAAAGGAACGAGGCAGTAATGGCTTCCGAAAACACCCAGACACAAGACAACAGTCTAATAGCAACCACAAGAGCACTTCTGGATGATGCGCTCACGCGTTTCGAAAAAGGCACCATCGCAGTGTCTTTTAGCGGCGCAGAAGACGTGGTGCTTATAGATCTGATCCACCGCCTAGGCTATGCGGTTGATGTCTTCTCACTAGATACAGGACGCCTGCACCCTGAAACCTACGAATTTATAGAGAAGATCAGAACGCACTACGCAACACCCATAGAGCTGCTGTCGCCAGATGCCAAAGCGCTGGGCGAATTGGTTAAAGAAAAAGGCCTATTTAGTTTCCGCGAGGACGGCCACGGAGAATGCTGCGGCGTCAGAAAGATTCAGCCGTTAAAGCAAAAGCTCAGCCACCTGAAAGCTTGGATCACCGGGCAGCGCAAAGACCAAAGCGTGACCCGCACAGACGTGCCTTTAGAGCAAATAGATGCTGCTTTTTCGACCCCAGAGAATGAGTTGACCAAGTTCAACCCGCTGGCCGAGTGGACATCAGCAGATGTGTGGCAGTACATCAGAGTCAATGAAGTGCCTTACAATCCGCTCCACGATAACGGCTTTGTTTCAATCGGCTGCCAGCCTTGCACCAGGGCTATTGGCCCACAAGAACATGAACGAGCTGGACGTTGGTGGTGGGAAGAGGAGACCAAGAAAGAATGTGGCCTGCACAGCCAGAACGTCATTAAAATCATTTCCAATCAATAAAACCTAACAAGCTGCCCACGAGCACCCGTTAATCACGGGTGTGGGCCGAGTAACCACTTAATTTTTTCAAACACATAAACCGCAAGCAAGAAACCCTGCGACCTGCTGTGTAGATGTTGCAAATCAGCCAGACCCAGCGACGCCGACAAACTACACCATCCATCGGCCTACACTTACCACCTAACAGCTTCCCCCCCGCAAAGAACTAGATTCAACTTCTAATAAGAGTCAGGTACGAATGAACATGGGCGAAGAAATTTCAAAGAACTTGCGAAGAAATTGCAAACAGAACAACCCAAGCCACCCGCTCACCAATACACAGAGCTGTATCAATGGACTGGAATTTATTCTTTAAATAGACCTCGAAAAAAATGAAAAAACCAAACGAGAATCCATTTGGCCGACTGACGTTAGAATCCTATTTTCAACAGTTTGCTATAAGTTGCACATTTCCCGCACTCGCGCCCGTAACCTTCCGCCAAGGTTATCAACAACCAACCCTGTCGTTACCATTAATGGCCTTTACGGCTCTGTCTGCTCTTTTTTACCCCTCTTCGCGTTTTGCTTATGACAGCCTATGTGGATTCGTTTCTGGCCAATCAAAAATTTCCGGCAGTATCGTCTTTGAGTTTTACGTTCAGACTTTTCACTGTGACATTATGTTTTTTGCTCGCAAAATTAGTAGCGCCCATTGGTTTTATCTTCCTAAACTCTTTTAACAATTAGTATGTTGTTAACACCGCTCCTCCACCAAGTGAGAATAAAGCAATCATGATCCGCATTTACGGCCTAAAGGAAAAATTGAATCCGATTAAGGCCAAACTCTCTAATGCAATCAACCTGTGCATGATAGATGCACTGTCTTTCCCGAACGGCAAACGGGTACACGTCTTTTTTCCTCTCGAAGCGGAAAATTTTTTCTACCCAGAAGGTAGCTCTGAAGACTACACCGTTATTGAAATTACTATTATGGAGGGCCGAGAGATTTCAGCGAGAAAGGCTCTCGTATACCTACTGTTTACAAGAATCGAAACAGAACTGGGCATACAACCGGCAGACATTGAAATATCTATCGCTCAAGCCCCCGCCCATGACTGGGGCATCAGAGGCATGACCGGTGACCAACTCAAATTGGGTAAGTAATTACGTCATTCTGAAATTGGCTTTCTCAGAATACATGAGGCATTTTACAAAGCTAATCGCGCGAAAAATTTACACCTAGGCATGCACTCACTTATGAAACTATTCCTAACAACAATTGCCTTATTCCTCGCCTCAGCAAATGCAATGAGTTGTTCATGTATTCGCGAACACGGCAGCCTTGAAGATCAAGTCGCCGCAGCTTTCGCATCCGCAACCATTGTCGTCTGGGCAAAAGCCGAGTCCACTCGAGATACCAGTAAAAGCAAACTAAAATCATCAAACAACGTGCAAGCGACAGAGAGCAGCGATCACTTCGAAAAACAAAGGACAACTTTCGTTACTATCGAGTCGTTGAAAGGCGACCATCCTGAACGTTTCGCTACCGAAGTAGTCATTGTTTGCTGCGTTTGTGGGTACCGCTTTACAGAGGGAAAAGAATATTTACTGTATCTACACAACGGCCCAAATCAAGCAGGTTACTATCACGCAAATATTTGCACACGCACTAAACCAATGACTAGCGCGGCAACTGAGGAGGTCGAAATTTTACGCGAACTGCGTCACCCGTTAGAACTTAAGATGAAAGAAGATGACACAACACCGAATACTTGGTGTCACGAGACAGCTTCATAGGCGACATACATGGCTTCAGCTTTTGCACATATCGTCGTTCCCGCGGTGACCTATGCCGCTCTAAAGGGCAAACGTTTTAACATT
>Ga0115008_10000406_pt1 | contig 31845 bp, 31 predicted proteins | sample FraStrMetagenome_FD_87164 | JGI IMG/M metagenome (GOLD analysis project Ga0115008, IMG submission 87164) | Marine eukaryotic phytoplankton communities from Arctic Ocean - Fram Strait ARC3M Metagenome | ecosystem: Environmental > Aquatic > Marine > Oceanic | place: Fram Strait | collected... | reverse complement strand
TAATTTGCAGATCGTCTGCCACGTATTATAAGGACTTTGTTCTTAATTTGCAGATCGTCTGCCACGTATTATAAGGACTTTGTTCTTAATTTGCAGATCGTCTGCCACGTATTATAAGGACTTCGCCCTCGTATGAAAATTAAATTAAATATTGAACCCGCTTCTCCATTTTTTACTACTAACTTGACACTTTTTCATATATACTCTAAAACTTCACAAAATAATAGTTTTTTAGGAAAGCTTTCTTACTTATCTGCCCATAACTGACGTTCCATTTTTTTAAAAAAAAAAAATGGTAAAAAAACTAATAAAATTAGGGGGGTAATCTGCAGGTTAAAAAATAAAACTATAAGAATAGACGGATCAGAACGAAGAAGTCAATGGAATTCAATTATATTATTTAAAAAAAAAATTATACCTGTAAATTATAAAATTATAGGTTCTTCAATTTTAGAACTGAGGTATAAAAAATACTTACATCTGTTTAAAAGCTACTTTTAATATGTTAAAATGACGCAATTTTGTATTTGACTAATTGAGTACTGTTGGGTTTTAGGTTTATTTTTAACCAGTATAATAATTACTTGTATTTTTTCAGTAATTGCTATCCTAACAAGCCAAAAACTTAAAAAAAACGAAGGATCTAATTGAATATCCCCTTGATGGGATGTGTGAAATTTTTATTACGCTAATTTATTTAATAATTTAAACAGAGCTACAAGAGTATTTTTTCAAATTTCCTGGAATGAATGACACGTTCTAGATATACGTATATTTTTTTTGATAATGTCTACTATGTTTGTATTTTTTGCTTAATAAATCGTCTTTCTAACAGGGATGAAAATTTTAGCGGCAGCAGTTTGTATTCTACCATTAGCCGGATGTGCTCTTGGAATTGGTTTAATTTTTACAGGGTTATTATACGGTATCAGCCGGAACCCAATGGCTTATGATTCAGTTTTCGGATTATCACTTCTAGGTTTAGCAATGATTGAACTATTCGCATTTATTTGTATTATAGGTGCTTGTGTTATTGTAATCATTTTCTAAATCAAACCCATTTGATGGAATAGGTAGACATGTAAGACTTAAAATCTTATCCTTTGGGGTATTGGTTCAAGTCCAATAGTGGGTAAGAGTAAATGGCTGAGTGGTTAAAGCGGTAGACTGTAAATCTATTGGGCGACCGTCGTTGGTTCGAGTCCAACTTTACTCATATGTGTTTTTCAGTAATAAAAAAAACTTATAACCTAAACTTATTGATATCCCATAAAAATCAAAGATTATATTTTAATCAAAATATATTTATTAACTCACATATAATGTTATTTAACATTTTTATTCTTTTATTCAGTTATTCGTCAAAAATTATTAATTATTCTTTAATTTTTTCAAATTTTTATTTTTCAAATGCTTACAGTTATATAATAAACAACTTCATAGCCTCAAAAAATGAATAAACTACTGTACGAAGCGTTCGAGCAGCATACTTTGGTTGAGAATTTCAATCTTCATTATTTTTCGCACCTCCTCTACCCTGTATTTGAATGGTACGATTCCTTTACACAGTCTAAACTAGCATTATTTTTTGATGATTATTTAATAGACTATAACTACAGTAATCTACTATTAGGGCAGTTGCAGATATACAATAATGAATTTTTTAATTTAAATCAAGAAGTTGAGACAAATATGGTTATTAATTTGTTGGACCAATTATCAAACTATTCTTGTTATTATAGTAATATTGACTTGAATTTAATTACTACAACAATTTTTTCTTTTAATTTCAATATATTTTTATTCGTTTATAATGTTACATATTTTTTTGTTTTATTTTTTATTTTTTTAATAATTTTTAAGTATTTCTATGAGACAATACTAATAAAAAATAGTAAAAAAAATAATTTCTTTTATTTTTACGAAAAATTTTTAATAGTGTGGGTTAACTTTATCAGTATTAAGTTTGAATCTTACGAGGAAGCCATAACTACATTTATTTTGTGGCCTTGGTGTATATTTCTAGTTTTCACCCATTTTACTGGTATTGAAGATCATGAGTCATTTTTTATTTTTATTGAATGAGCTCTACCTGTAGTGTACGGGTATTTCTTAATTTTAGAGCATATCTGGAATTTTGGTAAACACATCTTATTATACCTAAATGGTACCAGAGGCAGATCAGTACTATTTATAACACTTTTTGAAGATTTTATAGCATTTACGATTATTTTTGCTAGAATATCCTTACAAGCAGTTAGAGGTTTGATATGTGGTTTTTTCCATGATTTTTTTAGGGAGTTATCAGACTATCTATTAAACATATGAGAGCTATATTGAAATTACATAGATTCAGACCTACCATTTTGTAATAGTTATTATATATTTGACTCAGTTTTATTTTTCTCTGACTGATATATTTTAGTTTTTTTGTTATTATTTATTTATGTTATACTATTTCTTCAGTTACTCTTCTTAGTTATTGCTGTTTGACTATTTTGTAAATGTTGATTTATATCTCATAAAAATTTTTATAATTTAAAAAACGTTAACTAACAATGTTTAATTATTCACTATTTTTTTCACACAAAAAATTTATTCTAAATTTATTTTTGACCGATCACCTAACGCTTAATGATCGTTAAATTTTCTGCTGTCCATAGACAAAAATATAAGTACCAATATAAGTCAAGAGTATCTAAATTATTTACGGCTTATAAGAACCCTTTTAATTATTCTAAAAAAATCAGATTAATAGCTTATAAAGCCGTAAATCTGTTTTTCTTTCACATAAAAAGTACTATAAATTACTTGTCGAAGATCCTTTCTTTACGCGCTAAGTTGTCTCGAAAAATGCGGTTTAGAAAAAAAAAATTAAATGAGTCATTTCAAAAAACTGATCTTATTTTTTCTAACGCTAATAAACTTTTTACTTACTCACAACAAAAAAATTTTAAAGTTAAAAGTTATTTTTTAATAAAAAATAAAATATCTAAATATTTATTGATTAATCTACCAAAAGTACCTCTTTCACGTAAACCATTAAATATGCGTATGGGTAAAGGTAAAGGTGGCATAAAATCGTGGTATATAAAACTCAACCCTGGCGTATTATTTTTAACACTGAAGTCCTGAAAATTACGAAAGAATATATTTATAATAAACTCTTTATTTAAAATACTACCATTGGCATTTTCCAGTAATAATCATGGCATACTTACAAAACCAAGCCTAAAGTTTAATTTAACAAATTGAAAATACTAATTTTGTGATAAAAAAACTTTTATTTTACTATAATTTACAATTATACCATAATTGAACAAAAAGATCTAATACGAAAATAACCTGATTTATAAAAAATCAATTTTGAAAATTTTTCTTTAGCGGATTTTATTTTGACGAGCTATACAGTCTATTAGTAGACTCTATTTTTTTAAAATTTTTTATTTTACCTGGTTTTTTTTTTTTTTTTAAATATCTTTCTTACTGAACAAATTTTATTTTTTTTAATTACACCTTACAAACATTAAATATTTTTTTTTATAACGAAAATTTTGACATATTTTTTTTTCTATATTCTTTATTACTATTGGTCTCTAATTTTATAATTTTTTATATAGCTATAAATTACTTTCTTTAATGGGGAAAAAAAAAATTATTAAAAAATATAAGTTTTTTAGATCCAATAATTTTTCTGAGACAAGTCAATTATTTTCAAAACGAGTTTTTTTGTATAATTTCTTGTTATTTTATATTTTTAAAATTATAAAACTTAAATTCTCTAAAGTTTGAATTTACAAGGGTAGAATGAAAAAAAAAAAACGTATATTTTTACGTAAATTTTTTAAGAAAAAATCGTCTATTTTTAAATATAAACTTTTAAGAAAAGTATATTTCAAGATATTCCAATTTTCAGAAATTATTGTTACGTTTAATTTAGTTTCAGTGTTTAAATTAAAAAAATATTTTAGTGAATCTCACATAAAAGACAAGTATAATATTACTTATTGTTTGGAGTCATTTACTAAAAATAAGTTATTTTATTTTCAGTCCTTTTTCCAACAACAAAACTTTGTCAAAAATTGATGCGATACAAATCGAGTATACCAATTTACCAGAAACTTTTTATTTAAATTTATGTTCTCAGATTATATGTTGAATAAATTTAATAAAAAATTTATATCCTTATTTTTTGTTAAAGTAAAGAACGCGTGAGTTCTTAGCTTTAACTTTAAGGTTAGGGGGTTTAGTGATTTAGTTAGAAGTGACGAGTTATCCGATTTATACGCGTCCTCTTTTAAATTAGCCCGAAAATTTGTATTTAAAAAAATAAAAAATATTTTTTTTATTTTGAAAATAAAGCACATAAGATGGCTGCAGACACACATAAATTTTATTCTTGATGTGAAAGCTAATTTCTACTTTCCTAGATTTATTTTTTTCGAGCAAAAATATTTAAAAAAATTATTTTTTTTTAAAACTATTTTTAATGAATACTGGTTAGCAAAGTATTTATTCTATTCTAAAAATAATAGACGTTGGGTTAAATTTTTTAAGTTGTTTAAACCAGAACACTATTTTAAAAAATTAAATGAGTTTAATTTACAACGTTTACAAAAACTTAATTCAACACAATTTAACTGGTTCGTAAAATCACAAAAACTTTCGCTATTGAAATATTATTATTTGATTAAATACTCCAAACTGGCGTTTTTTTTTTTTTTCTATTTAAAACTATTTTGAAAACAAATTTTTAATGTAGATTTAGTTTATTTATATAGAAGGTTTAAGTTTAAAAAGAAAACCCAAAATCTTATCAGGTCAATTTATAACGGGCACAAAATGTTTGAAAATCAGTTAAATCCATCGTTTTTTTTGTTTGAAGTTTTAGAAATTTTATTTATTTCGATGCGCACAAAGAATTCTTACTTTTTCCATAAATGAATGTGCGAAAAGATCGGTAAAATATATTACAAAAAACATTTTAAAGTTTTAAATTTTATAAACTCAGTGGTAAATAAATATTTTAAATTTTTTAAGCATTATTATAAAATTAAGGGTATACAATATATAGTAAAAGGGAAAATTAATATGAAGGGTAGTGTTCGGAAACGTAAGGTTATTTACCAAGTAGGTAAGGTCAGCTATTCCGATATATCTGTTAAGAATTCTAGTAATTTCGGTATAGCGAGAACTGATACGGGTGCTTTAGGTATTTTTTTTTTAATAGCTTTCTAATTTGTTTAAATGACTAAGTATAAATTATCTTTATTATTACTATTACATTTTAATACAAAAAAATTTCTATTTCTATTTATTATTTATCAAAAATATTTTTTATTTTTTTTGAATAATTCCATTTTACTTAAAATACTCAAATTATTGGTGTTAAAGTTTAAAAAACAAATATTTATTTATCAAACAGTTAACCATTCACTATTAGTTGACAAGTGGAACAAATTTGACAGACTTGACAAAATGCGTAAAAATATTAATCGACTCAACGTTACTAAGCAATTTAATACTAGTTTATTTTTCGATAAATTTAAACTTATTAATAAACTTAAACAGCCCTTAGTCTTGAGCTCAACGTTAAAGGAAATTTCTAGGTTAGTTATTTCAGTCGGTTTTTCCCGACAAAAAATTATTTTTTTAACACAACCTTATTTGTCTATGGAAACGTATTTACTCAACTTGCACAGTATGAGCTGCTCAGGGGCCTACAGGTTAAATACTAAATTAAAGCACTTTCTATTTTTAAATAAGCACGATAAATTATCTAGTTTGGCGAATTTTTGTTTTTTACTAAACCCTAATGAAATAAATTACAAAAATTTATCTTATTACAGAAATAGAAGCGTGCCAATAGTGGGCGTCTCGACATCTCAACATTTAAATGTAATTTATGACAAAACAATTTTTATACCTTCAGTTTCTGAGATGTTTGTGTACTATTTGTTAAGTTTTGTCTTAGTTAATTACACTTCAGGGAGAAACTTATCAATGTACTACAGCAGTCAGATTTATTATTCCCAAGTATTACTGTTCACATTTAAAAAATTAAAACTTTATAAACGACTGTTTAGTGGCGTTAATTAAAAGTACCAGCTATTTTTTATTTGTATTTCTGTACTTATTTAGTAACAGACTATTTTTTATCCGAAATGAAGTAAAACTGATTACTTTGTCCCATTTGTTTTTGCCAGGTAACGGTAAAATTTTTTACACCTTAAGCTTCTACTTTACCTTTGATCTTTGATTTAGGTTCTCCAAGACAAATTTAAAGTATTTTAGAAAATTGAAAAAAAGACGTTTTTTTTTACCGGTTTTGGACAACTTCCATTTAATGAAACACTTCTTAAATTACCCAGGTTTAAAAATGCTAGTAGGTAGTAAAAGAATGTTACCTATGTATATATCGCGGAGTGGGGTTTTCAGCCCTTTTCTATCGTTAAAATCCAAAAAATCATTTTGAAAAAGTTTTTACTGAAGTTTTATTACCCTAACTACTCCCTTTCAGCATACTATGTTTTTTAAAATTAATAACTCTTTTCTATTAAAAGCCAATTTGTTAGTTAACTTAACTGTTAACCTAAAATTAGCAATAATAAGATTGACTGCTAACGTTACATGACATAACGTAATAAAAAATTCTATGATTAAAAAATTATTCTTAATTTCTCGTGTATTTTTAAATAATATTAAAATATCTCCTAAAATTCTAAACTTTTTCGTACTAAATGAGTTTAATTATCTTGCGGATACTTGGGATGAAGGTACCCAAAATAAAAAACAAATTTTCAAAATAACGAAATTTAAAAAGTTTCAATCTGTATGGGACTATAAACGCCCAAATTTTTACATCAGACATCAGAGAAACATTTTAAAAAAATTATTTTTTATCAAAGGTAAGAACTATGTAGTGAGCAATTTTGTTCAAAAAATGTATAGATCTAAGGTATCGGGCTTTTACGCGATATTACGCCTGGAATTAAAACTAAATTTTTCGCTTATTAGAAGCCGGATGTGCTTAACGTATACCGAGAGTAATGACTTTTTACAATCTGGGTTAGTGTTTATAAATAACTTTAAATGCGAAAACAAAAATTATATATTGACTTTTAAGGACAAGATTAATTTTAGTCTACATTTAAATAACTTTATTAATTTTAGGTATACTTATAGTTTTTTAGTCGCTAAACAGTACAAATTAAATATTTACACGTCTCAAAAAACAATACTTAAAAAACAGAATAGAAGGCCTCCTCAACATTTTTCTGGGAAGTGGATCTACAAAAATATGTTTAACAGCTTAAGGGTTCCCAAGTATTTAGAGGTTGACTTTCCATCGTTATCGTACTCTATAGTTTTCATGCCGTTTAACCTAAAACAAATCTTCCCTTTATATTGAAAAAATTTTAAATTTTTAAATATTAGATATTATAATTGAAAATATTTATTTTAAACTAGTGAATAATTTTTTTTTTAATTATTGGAAACCTACTACACAAATTAACAACGTAAAAGAAATAAAGAGTTTTAATATAAACTTCGGTCCACAACACCCAGCTGCTCACGGTGTACTTCGTATCATTTTACAATTAAGAGGGGAAACTATTGAACAAGCTGATACCCATCTTGGGCTACTGCACAGGGGTAGTGAGAAATTAATAGAAAATAAATCATATTTATTAGGTCTACCTTATATGGATCGTATGGATTACGTATCCGTTATGTCCCAGGAGCACGGTTTTTGTTTAGCTGTCGAGTATCTTTTGGGCTCAACTAATTATACAGCCCCTTATACTCAAATAAGGGTTTTGTTTGATGAGTTAGGTAGAGTACTCAACCATCTTATGAGTGTTTGTACCCACGCTCTTGACGTAGGTTGCATGGCTCCTTTATTTTGAGGGTTCGAAGAGAGGGAGAAAATTATGGAATTTTATGAACGAGTTTCCGGGGCTAGGATGCATGTTGCTTTTTACAGACCCAATGATGTTTCTATCAGGGCTATTGACGTAGACTTATTTAAGGATATAATAATTTTCAGTAGATATTTTTTAAAAAGATTGTACATGATGGAAAATAAGTTGAACTTATCAAGTATTTGAAGGCACAGACTAGTTGATGTTGGTCAAATTTCGGCCTCTTACGTCAATAGTTGGGGTGTTACAGGTGTGTTGGCCAGGGCCTCAGGAATTAAATCTGACTTAAGGTTATCGTACTCTAAGTCGTACTCTAATTATTATAATTTAACAGTAAAAAGCTTTACAGGAACTAAAGGGGATAGTTATGATAGGTACTTAATACGAATGAGGGAAATGAGTGAAAGTATTAGTATAGTGTCGCAAGTTATTAATAAGCTATCTTTGAATTATTCTAATAAATCAGTCAATAAATCACAAGAGTTTAGTATGTTTAATACAAAGTTTTTTTCATTTTTAGACAACATTAATGTCAACTCATTAAACTTATATAAAAAGTCTAATCAATTAAATTGGTACAATAGTATGGAAGAATTAATAACACATTTTAAATACTATAGTGAAGGGTTTTTACTACCCCGGGGTTATACCTATAAAAGCGTAGAATCGCCACGAGGAGAATTTGGTATTTTTCTAGTATCTGACGGCTCCAATAGACCTTTTAGGTTAAAAGTCAGGACACCTTCTTTTTTTAACCTGCAGCCTGTGGAAACCATTATGAAAGGTTTGTATTTTGCTGACCTTGTAACACTAATAGGAACCCACGACGTTGTTTTAGGTGAAATTGATCGATAATATGATACGCCAAAAAGATCTTAAAAAACGTAAATTTTTTAAAGAGAAATTGTACAGATTAAAGTATCAAAAACAGATGTTTTATACATCTTTTTTAAAATTTTTAGTAAAAAATTCGTACGTGGAGAAACAGGTTTTATTTTTAGCTGTATATTACTTAGCCTTCTTATTACGGTCCTCATCAATTACTAGATTGTCTAAATTGTGTTTATTTAACTACACATATAAAAGTGTTGGGAAGTTTTTAAAGCTAAACCGCTTAACTGCATACGAGCACATTTCTTCAGGTGACGTGGTAGGTTTTAAGTCGGCAAACTGGTAAAATATGCGTAGAAAGAGGTTACTATTTACATTCATTATTCTAAAGAATGCCCTATTAAAAAAAAAACCGTCAATTACTGTTTCAACGTCTTCAATAAACTTTGAGCTTCTGGGTATTTTTAAAACAGTGGGTTTAATTACAAATTTTTACAAAGTTAAAGGAGATCAGATTACTATAATTTTTTATTACTCTTTTGGTAAACCGGTTTGAAAGATTAAAACGCACTTATCTAAAGATCGTATTAGTAAAACAAAAGTCAGAGATAATATTTATAAAAGAGAACCTATTAAAGGTGGTCTTTACCTTATGATGACACCGAAAGGTTTAGTTTTGGACAACTTTAATTTTTTAACTAAAGGGAGTGGGAGAGTGTTGTGTGTTTTTTTTAGGTAAACTCAGGTAGCTCAATTGGTAGAGCGCAAGACTGAAAATCTTGAGGTTATTAGTTCAAGTCTAATCCTGGGTATTCAAGTTGTGTTTAAATATTTAAATGTAAATATTTTTATTTTAAAAAATGGTCTAGAGGACTGATTTAATTTTTTTTATTATTCTTACTTTACAAATATAAATTTTTTTTACTTTTATATTAGTTTTTTTATTTTAGTGTTATAGTTGTGTTTAATAAATTTTACAAATTTTACAAATTTTACGTGAATTCCCCTTTTTATAAAAATAAAACACGCGTATTAATCGGTAAAGATTTACGTTACAATAGAGTTGAATATTATAATATTATCTCGCACTTATTAGGTAAAAATTGAATTCTCGAGAATAAACTAATTGATATAGACTCGCTAATCGTTAAAAAACTTTTTAGAGTTGTAGCCACATTACTGTTTATTTATGTCTCAATTTATATATTCCTTTTTTAATGTGATCAATTATTTATTTTTTAGCTATTTTTTTAATGATGTAGTCTTTTATTTTTACTCACATTTTTGAATGGTCATTTTTTTTTCTGTTCACTGAGTGTCATTAAAAATTATTAAAAGTAAAAATGACTTTCATAATATAGTTTTATACAATTTTTACCCAGTAGTTACAACTAGGGTACTAAGTGACATAATACTGAAAAAATAATAGAAAAATGGAGCCTATTTTTATCCAACGGTATCAAAATTTACAAAAAAAACTTAGTATTAAAACTGTTAACTTTAAGTATATAAATTTTTTTTTTTGAATTTCTAGTTTATTTAATGAGTCTAATAAAGACCGGACAGTTGTACTGGACTATATAAATAAACAAATAAACACTATAAAATTATTTTCCTTTTTTACTCGAATAGGGCTTTCTGGATTTCTGTTATACAGGATTTTTTATTATAATTATTATAACAAGTGGGTACTAATAAATTATAAGTTTAGCGCCCAACAGTATAAAAAGTTTGTCCAACAAATTTTAAATACGTATTGCTCTCTATTTTATGAAACCGAGGTTACTAATAAAAATAAATTAATTTTATTTCCAAGTAACTTTTTGTTGAACTATACCGGCGACGTAACTAGTGAACTAAGGCTAAGCCACAGCCACCCACAAATTTGCAAAACTTGGTTCGAGAAAATTAAAGACCAAGATTTGTCTAAAATGAGTTATAAGTCACTTAATAATTCATTTTACGGTAATATAAAGGAGTTGTTAAGTTTTGATAATTTAAATTACTCAAATAATTTATTGAAGTTAAATTTTTTACGGGTGCAAAGGCGCTACAACAAAAGAAGATATTCTAAGGTGAGGGCTTACTCTAGACCTTCTTTTTTCGGGGGTACATCGCTTAGTAGCTTATTCTTAGCCTGTTTTTGGGGCGGTACCATGAAAGGTACCGATTGACAGTCAACTTTCATAATTAATGTAGATGTAAATCTTATCATGTTAGCTGTAGTCTTGTATTTATTAAACAAGCTTTTACGGTTTTCTTATTGGAGCAATTTTATAGCTGTATGAAATAGGTCAAAGTTTGCTTATAATTTAAATAAGATGCTAGACTTACAATTATTTAAAAAGTTAAAATGGTAAAATTAAATTTCTCTTATACCTCATACTTCAAAGTAGCCTGGTTTAACCAAACTACCAGTTCTGTGATATACTCAAAAAATATAGCGTACTTTTTGAGTTTTTTATACATTTTAGTAGGCATGAAACAAAGCAAAATAAAAATAATGGCCAAACCACGGCGTAAAAAATTATTAAGTTTAGTTATCACCCCCCAAACTTCAAAAAGAAAAGCTTTTCAATTTACTAAGATTAAATACAAAAATTCTATTCTTATCAGTATACCAATAAAACTCTTAAGTATTGAAGGGTCTTTAAATTTTTATTTATATTTACAAAAATTATCCAAAATTTTTCTTTCTATTTTATCCTTTCAAACAAAATGTAGCTTTCAGTCTAACATTAAACTAAATTATATTAAATAAGTGATTATAATAGGTATTTTTATAGGTATTTTCTGCTATTTTAACGGGTATTTTTTCTTAGGTATACTCCATAACTTTTTGATTTTTTTATTTATGTTTTTACAAATAGTATTTTTTACAACTTGTGAACGAAAAATTCTTGCTTTAACACAACGAAGAGTAGGCCCTAGAGTAGTCGGGGCTAGGGGTAGACTACAATTTTTTGCCGATGCCATAAAGTTACTAACTAAGTCCAATGCCAGCCCCAAAAAGATAAATATGTTATTTTTTCAAGGAAGCGCAGTAGCTGCGTATTGGTTAAGTTGGCTAAATTTTAGTAATCTTTTTTTTAGTTACGGCGAGGATATAATTGAAATAGAATATAATATTTTTTTTGCTATTGTTGTTTCATTGATATTTAGTATAGCGTGAATAGTAGCTGGGTGATCCTCAGTTTCTAGGTATGCCTTACTTGGTTGTTTAAGGGCTTGTGTACAATCGATATCATATGAGATATTAATGAGCGCAATTCTATTAAACATGGTTCTTTTTTCTGGCGTGATAAATTATGAAATAATAGTAGCGCAGCAAGAAGCTATTTCATTTATTTTTTTTTTTCCTTACTTGGCGGTAATCGGTTTTTTAGCTACTTTAATTGAAACTAACAGACCCCCCTTTGATTTGTCGGAGGCTGAATCCGATTTAGTGGCCGGCTATACAGTTGAGTACGCAGGCATATTATTCGGCCTCTTTTATTTAGCGGAATACTTAAATTTATTTACTAATGCGGTGGTATTGGTTATCTTATTTTTAGGTTCATGGTGAACTATCGCTCATTACGTTGGCAACTTTATTTCTTTAGCCGTAAGTTTATTAATTTTATCATACGACGAGACTAGCATTTACCTTTACTTGAGGTCTTTTTCTATATTAAGTGATTTCTACGAAGTTAGGGTCTCCGGTTTTTATGACGTCGCGGACCTTGCCGAGTGATTTTACCGTAAATAATAAGTGTCAGTAAAATATTATTTTGATTTTATGCATAGTAATTATATTTTTGAATTAGTAACCTTATTTAGTAATTTTGTAAATTTTTTAATTTATTTTTCAATATTCTTAATTATTATTTTACTTTATTGGTTTAATCTATGGGAAAACAGTCTTTTTAATTCTAATTACTTTAAGGTAATAATATTTTTTTTTATAGGTAGCTTATCAATATATTTTTATTATGTCGCTACATTATTCTATTATAATTTACCAATTACCTGGAAGGCCGAAAATTTTTTTTCATTACAATCTTTTTTTTCCTCAGACATAGTGTTTACTATAAATTTTTTTAGCTCACCTGAGTTTACGCTACAATTTATCATAAATAAATTTAACGTTTCTTTTTTGCTATTATTTTTTTTATTATACTGAATTGTATTTGTTACGATTTGGCACGACTACTCCGCCACAAATATAAAATTTTATCTATATTTCTTCATTATTTTTAATTTAGTTTTCTTATTGGTGCTAGTAGATAATATTATTCTTTTCTATTTTTTATATGAAACTATCTTAGTTATCGTATTTGCCGCGATGTACTTAACGTCTTATTCTAGGGCTGCCATTGATGCTTTATTATATTTTTTGATATGGGCTATCATAGGTTCCATATTAGTCGCATACGGGTTTTTTTTATTGATAAGTATAACTAATACGTTAAATTTTTCCGAGCTTATTTGAATAAATTTTTCCAGTGAGGAGGTTTACTATATCTATTTACTTTTTTTTTTTGGTTTTGGTGTAAAGTTATCTATTTGACCTTTTTGGTATTGACTACCAAAAGCACACGTTGAGGTTTCTACTGGTATGTCAATTTTTTTAAGTTGCGTGCTTATAAAGTTATCGCTTTATTGTTTATTAAAAATTCAGTTTTATATATATTTTTATTCTCACAATAACATATGTATTTTAGTTTGCTTTTTTTGTGTTTTCGATGTCATGTTTAGATTTTTAAATTTAAGGGATTTAAAAGCTGTAATAGCTTATAGCTCAGTTCTACACACTAATCTATTGGTGGCTTTAATACATATCGACAATATAGCTATTTTATCTAACTCAATGTTGTATATTTGAGGGCACTCCTTGGCTACTGCGGTGTTATTTTGAATAACCGCGTATTTAGAGTATAAATATAACACTAGAAGCGTTATAAAACTTTCCGGTTTGTGGCAAAATGACAGCAAACTTGCGAAGTTGTTATTTTTTTCATTGTTATCATTTATAGATGTGCCCGTTACAATGATGTTTTGAGGTGAGTTATGAGTTTGGTTAAATATTATAAGCACACACCCGTTATTATGTTTTGAGCTTTACTTTTTTGCAGGCATATTATTTGTCATTTTTTTTTTTAAAATATGGTGGAGTGTGTTACTAGGAACAGGGTCCACAATTGTAAGCAAGTTGGCAGATAATAATTTTAACGTGTTCTGTTTTCTAATTGGTTTTTTTCTATTTTTAAATATTTTATTTGGTGCCCACCCAGTACTGTTGAAATACGGGTTACTTTAGCTAAGGCCTATGAACTCTAAACTCGATTTTCTGCTGAGTAGGTCGTTAGTAGCAATATGACCATTTTATACTAGATTTTCTTTAATTGGTGGGTCACTAGTGCTATGACTATATTTTATCCAATGAATTAGCGGGGTATACCTCACTATGATGTATTCATTGTTATTCGATACCGGTATGTCAGGTGTCGAATTGTTGTGATGAGAAACGTACTGGGGTTCTAGTGTAACTAGAATCCATTCTGAATTTGGTAATTTAGTTTTTTTAATGCTGTATTTCCATATTTTAATTAAAATTTGGTCATTTGCAGGACTAGGTGAAATGGATCATACTTGACTTTCTGGTATGATTATCTTTATTTTCACCTATCTAGCCGGTATAACTGGTGCTATTATGCCTTGCTCAATACTAAGCGAGGTAACTGCTACAGTTATTGGATCAGCGGTAAGTTCCTTATCGTTTACAAGATTCAATTTTTTAGAAACAATTTTTTTACCAGGATGTGGTTTATCCGACGAAACTTTATTTAGAGTTTTCGTTATTCACGCACTCGCACCTTCAATAGTTTTGGTTCTATCACTAGACCATTTGAATAATCTGCATGCTACTGAGTATACTGATGAGGACGAAATGGAACCAACTTTTCTGATACGTCATGAATATTGAAATGAATTTATTTGGATTGAGATTCATTACTGAGTCGAGGTTCTTTATACATTTCTGTCATTACGGTTATTTTTATCTATTATGGCGGTAGAGAGCAGCACAATAAATTACTCATTTTCTAACTTTGAGTATTGGCCCGCAATAGAGGAGATTGACTATACCCTAGCAGTACCTCATTGGTATCTTAGACCTTTAATGAGTTCCTTGGTAGTCATACCACATCATTATCTCGGTTTTTTTTATGTAATAATTTGTTTTGCTTTATTATTGTGCCTACCCTGGTCTAATGATAATAATGGTATTACGTATACTCAAAAAACTACTGACCACTTAACAGTAATGTTATCGCATGACCTAAATATTAATGCCGGTTACTTATTCTATTTATTGGCTATGAGTTTAGGATTTATTTGTGCAGTTGTGCCGACTGGTAGATATTTCGTAAGCGTGGGTAGTAGCGAAATGATAGTGTTTAGTTTCTGATTTATTATTCTATACTTTTTTTATTCACATAAATCAGGCCACTATTTCTCCTACATCTTTTTAAAATTTTAATGTTTAACTTTTGTTTACTAATGGTACCTATTTTACTATTATGGAGGCAATGAGGAATTGCGTTTGGTAGATGAAGTAATATTATTATGGTTTACTATATATGATTTTCTATAGGTACTAACCTGTGGTCAATTCAAGATGAGTACATAATATACATTTACTTCCAGTTTTTAGTTCCCAGGTGTTATTATTTATATATAACATTATTTTCTATTTTTGGAGTCTGGTCTTTTTCAGTTTATGGTATAACGTATTGGAATGCTTCGCACACTTATTGGAGGCATTTCATTTATAACATGCTTATTTTATTTAACATACAGACTTACGATTATTACCCGTCAGATTATAAAGAAGACCTTTTTAAGAGATGGTTTAAACGTCAAAAGAGGTACAAGTTTACTAAATCTTTAATATCCCACCATTTTATATTTTACGTTTTCTTTGTAGAGTTTGCATGTTTTTATAATATCGCGTCACCAGTAGATTGATATGGTTTAGCCAAATTGTTAGACAACTATTTCTATATTTGAATACTATTTGTGTACGCTACCGTATTGTTTAGGTCATTATTTGTCTCTAATTTTTTTACGGGTCATATGTATTATTATACAAATAATACTTTTTTCGAGGGCATATCGGACTACCATTATTTTATAAACGATAGTTCTTATAGTACCAGATTAAGAAAAGAAACAACCCCCATCCACAAATCAGGATTCCGCCAAGTAGGTTTTTGCTATAATTCTAGGATAAGAATGTTTAGTGTAAAAAAATATTACTTGATGGATAGGAATCTTGAGCACGGTAGATTTATGATACCTATTTCTTGGGTAAACTTTAAGTACGAGAGCTATGATTTTATTAGTACAACAAGATTTTACAAAATAAAAAATAGGTTTCAAGATTTTTGGTTTAGGTGAGTTATAAACCTGTCTAATCTACGGGTAGTAAGGTGAAGAAAAACTTATTATGTCAAAAAGCGCCGAACTTATAAGTCGAACTTTTTTCTAAAAAAACATTTAGAAAAAAGAAAATATAATAATGTTTAATATTTCATTTTTTTTTAGTAATGCACGAGCTAATAAGTCTATTATAATATCAAAAAAATTTTTATTTATATTTAAGTTTAAACCTTTGCAGCTTAAATTACATAAAAGAAACGGTAAGTCCAGTTCAGGGTCGTATACAATCTTTAGTAAAGGGTCCTCTAGGTACAATAAGTACAACATTGTTGACTATTGTAGAACTAAAATAAATTTACCTGCTATACTGATAGGTAATAATTTTGATAATTTTAAATTTTGTTTTTTAGGGTTATTGAAGTTTTTAAATGGCAGTTTTTCATATATATTACTGCCGCACAAGTTAAGTTTGGGTTATTTAGTTTTAACGACCAACCAGACTTTTAGGTTTTTAAGTTCACTCGGTTTTTGCAGGCCTCTTTATTCTATAAACGCTAAAGAACGTATTTTTAATCTGACTTGTGGTTATGGTAAAAAAGGCAGCTATAGTCGAGCCGCTGGTACGTTTTCACAGATCATAAGACGCAGTAAAAAAGGGGTACTAGTAAAGCTACCCTCCGGTAGTACTAAATTATTTCCAGAATGTTCATTAGCAACAGTGGGTAGAGCTTCAAATGTAAGCAAAAACTCTGAGATAGTCAAAAACTTTGGGTTTAAAAAAAAACTTGGCTGGAAAAGTATAGTTCGTGGTGTAGCCAAAAACCCTTGTGATCACCCGCACGGCGGGACAACTAAGGGGGGCAAACCTAAAATGAATCCTTGGGGAAGGGTATTTAAATAGATGCGGTACAATGAATTTTTAGGTTTAGTTAAATTTGTTTCTACCAAAAAACAGTCTATTATACTATTAACAAGACGCCAGTTTGTTAGTAGGGTTAAAAAATATTACCGCAGACCTTACTACCAGTTACTCAAATTGTATAATTTTTTAACGTTTTTTAAAATTTATAAGTTTAATTATGCGCGAAATTTTCCAAATTTTTGAAAATACTTGCGCATAAATGCCCACAGTAGGCTATTTAATTTTTTAAAAATATATCAAAAATATACTATTTTCTTCTTTTCTCATAAAGTCAGAAATCTATTTTGTATTATATGGCAGGGGTCTAATATAGAAACATTTTTTTCAGCTTATTTGTGCGCTAACAGGCGCGCAAGAGCTAATTTTTTATCGCAGTTAAAGATAATTAGATATATAATATACCTCTATTTCCAAGATATAACCTCAAATTTAAAGCTTAACTTTTCAAAATTTTCGATAAAGATTAAACATATTATAAAACTTTTTTTCTATTGACTATCTTTCTACGCTAAGTTAGCCTTAAATAAAAAAACTTTTTTTCTTCATTATATTATTATAAATAATAAATTTCCGAGAGGGCCCATTAAAAAAAAAACGTACCCTACTAAAAAACGTTACTTACAACGTAAGTCTAATACAAGGGTTGTGCTAAATTAACTTTATTTATTGCCGACTTTGTTAAAAAAATATAACTTTATTTAAAAAGTGAATAATCAGTCTGTACAAAAGTTTTTTACGCATTTATTTTGATTTTTATGTAGTTTAAACATGCTTTTAATAGTTAGAATAAAATTATCAGAAATGTTTATAGTTTGGCATTACAGTCCTAGGATTTTTGGCAGTGTTTGGGCTTACGCGTTACTGGTAATTGAAAATTTAATAAGTGAGCCTTTATTTAATTTAATTATACAAGTTTTTTTTATTATTATTATGTCATCATGATCAAGGGCTGCGGGGCCTAGAGCAAGGGTAGATTTTTTGTCAGACCTAACCTGGAAAAAAATATTATTTTTGGTAGTATTAGGGCTGCTACTAATTGTTACAATACACCTATTTATATAATATGAAAAAATATACAAAAAAATCTTGGTGTAAAATTAATACAGCTTACAGATACAAAAAATATTTCGCCTCAACTCAAAACCGAGGGGTCGATTTATGCTCTACTATTCCTAATATTTTATTGACTAACAACAAAGTTTATCTATATTCCGGTAAAGCAGTAATTTTATTTAAGGTTAGAAAAGAAATTGCAGGAGCCAAATTTGGGGAGCTTCTATTTACGAGAAAGTACAGGCCTGCTAAATTTAGAAAATCAAAAAAAAAAAAATAAATGGGTGATCTTAGAAAGGTTTCTTTAAGCAAGCTAGGGTTATCGGTGTTTTGGCCTAATATATGATACTTATCTAATTCTTATTATTCAGGTGACTTATCAAAAATTAAGTTGTACCATGAAATATTTAATTATATTTTTTTTTGAGGTTTTTCATTTTCTCCGTTTTTTTCATTACGCCATATTTTTTATTACCTTGATTCTAGTAAATTCACTAAACTAGTTCGTATCAATTACTTTAAATTTAAAAAAAAAGTTGTTAAATCTTCTAGGGGGAATTTTTTGACAAAAGTATCAGTTTTAAATTACTACAGTTATATTGTTTTAATCTTTTATATTTATTTACCAACAAAACATTTAGATAGGTCTAAAAGTAAAAAAATTTTCAAATTAAAGTTATTTACTAATTCATTATTAGACAGCTTTAAAAATTATAATGCAAATTAATACGTTAGGGGTTATATCTTTACTTAATAAACATATATTTTTTAAATTTAATTACCTTAGTTTGCGAAAATCATTTGATGTGTTTCTTCTCATACAAAACAAATATTTCTATTTTTTCATTAATTTGTTAAAATTTAATTCATTTTTCTACAATAATTGTCTAATAGAGATGTCTGGTTTTGAGGTAAAGAAAGCCATCACTCAAAAAAGCGCGATTAATTCAAGAGTAATTAATATTGTTTATATATTTTATTTTCACTTATTAAACTTACAGCTATTTTGTTCTGTTTTAACATCCCAGACTAATTTAGTCCAATCTATCTCGCCCTTGTATTTAAACGCGAACTGAGCGGAAAGAGAATTTAGTGAAATGTTTGGTGTAGTTTTTAAGAACAAGAATGATTCAAGAAAATTATTATTAGATTATTCATTTGTTGGATTTCCTTTACTAAAAACATTTTCATTAACAGGGTATTTTGAGTTATTTTTTAATTTAAATTTATTTTGAGTTTTTTATACACCTATAAAGTATAAGCATGGTTATGAGTATTATACTTTTTACAATTTTTAAATAGTGAAAATTAATTGAATTCAACTTCGTTTCCAGAAATTAGTAAATTGAGCTCGAAGCGGCTCATTGTGGCCTATGACGTTTGGTTTAGCCTGTTGCGCTATAGAAATGATGCACGCAGCCGTCAGTAGGTATGATATGGACAAAATAGGTATGATTTTTAGGGCCAGCCCTAGGCAGTCCGATATAATATTAATCGCCGGTACAGTAACAAATAAAATGGCACCGGCGGTGCGTCGTTTATATGAGCAAACGCCATCTACCAAATGAGTCGTTTCAATGGGTAGCTGCGCAAACGGCGGCGGCTATTACCATTATTCGTACTCAGTTTTAAGGGGTTGTGACAAGATTATACCTGTTGATGTGTATGTCCCTGGTTGCCCCCCAACTGCTGAATCATTGTTATACGGTCTAATATGGCTGCAAAAATTAATACTAAATGACTATAAAAGTTAAATCCGATAAAAGACTTAACGTTACTACTATCTTTTACTCAATTTTATTGGGCAGATCAATATATTTAAATACATATTTTTTTAGCCTAAAATTTTTAAATTTATTTAGCATAAATATCAATGTTTTTTATTTTTTAAGTAAGAATTTCCATTTTTTTATCCGTAATTATTGATCTTTTCATTACACGACTACCGTAAAACATAGGTATAAAAAAATATCTAAACTATTTACATACAATAGTAATTTTTTTATTCTTTTGTTCCGTAGGACTTTAAGGCAACAATATTTTTTTAGTAAGTTAATATAATGAACTTTTATTCTGTACTATTTATTCATCTAAAAGTATTAGTAAAATCTAAGTTACATATTTTATCCGCGCTAATTTTAAGGTCTAAGTCGTTTAATACGAATCAATTCCATAAATTTATTGAAGTTAACAAAAACGAAAAAATACGTGGTTATCTAATAGATAAGGATATGACCGTAAATTGATTTATTCAAAAATTTAGTGTAAAAAAAGTGTCGTCTAAATTAAATCTTAGTAATTGGGTAAAACTTTTAAAAATTACCCAGTTAAAGCGTAAGATTTTTTTTAATGAATCATCAAAAATCAAAAGTAAAACAAAAAATAAAACCCTCCCAAAAAAAAAAAAATAGAAAATTAAATTTATCTTTCTTAAGGAAGAATATATTTTTTTATAATTTAATAATGTGGAATTTTTGATCATATTTTTACAGTATACAGCAATTTACAATGGTTGAGTTTATTATTCAATTAATTTTAATTTATAACATGTTTCAGATTTTTTATTGCTTAAACTTTTTTTATATGCTGGCATATTTTTTAAACTTTAACTTGTTTTTAGGTATCTACCTAATTCTATATGATTTAGACATCTTTGCTATAATCTTATGGATTGTTTACGGAGGTATCATAATTATTTTTTTTATGTACTCTTTAATGTGAGGGGAGCTCAGTAATTTTTTACTGTTTTCTAAAAATTTAAAATTTTTTATATTTATTTTAATTGGTTTTATATATATAAATTCTGTAGACTTAATAGATTTTTACGAAATTAAGTTCTTTAATAATCTATTAGTTAACTATTACGATTTTTTAAACTTTGACAATACTGAAGAGTTAGAGAATTTAGGTTGAATGTTAATTTACCTCGCTACCTATTATTTCTTACTCTTGTCTTATTTACTTCTTTTTAGCTGCTGCGCTATTATAATTATTGTACTAAACTCTAAGAAAATTAAATACTTAAATTTTTTTTTAGAGTTGACAAGAAATAAAAACTTGCAGTTCAACGCTATAAAATATCAGAATTTTTACCTACAGGACTTCAATTTTTTAAAAGAAAACTACAAAGAACGGTTTTCGCTAAACGCGAATACCGTAAAAATTAGACCCACGTATAGGCGAGTTTAACTTAATGGCAAAGTGTTAAATTGTGGTTTTAAAAATAAAGGTTCGATTCCTTTAACTCACCTACAAAAGTATATGGTAGCATCATTTTTCTCATTAGTTATGTATGATTTATTTTGAGTTCCAATTTTTATATTTACAAGTTTTTTTATTTTTTTTATTTCACTAAATAAACAAATATCTGCTACGTTAGTTCAGTTAAATTATAAAAAACTATTGTTGCGAAATAGGTCACTTTTTAATAAGTTTAACTTCTCCTATAAACAGTATTACTATTTTATACTGAAATTATTATTTTGGTGTTTTGCGTATACCGGGCTACTATTTATAAATGGGTTTTATTATGAAAATTCTACTATTTTTTTTGTTTTCCAATTAACGGAAGTTACCTACTTTTCTTATATATATTGCTGGGTGTTTTCTATGGTAACTATTTACTACTTGTCTAGATTATACTCTAGTAAATTCACTAATTTATATGAGCACATTACTGTAATCGGCTTATTAATCGTATCCTTGTACTACTATATATTTATAAATAATTTAATATCCCTAATTTTTGTTTTTGAGGTACAGTCTATTCTATTTATATACTTAATAGCGACAAACTATAATGTAACCGTTTTATTTATAGATGATATAATTAGTTCAAAGATTAAAAATTATTCTATAAGCATTCTATGGTATTATTCCTCATTGATCTATCAATTTTGAGTGTCTTTTTTGGGCTCTTTGTTGTTAATATACAGTCTATTATTGTTGTTGAAATTTAATTATATACTCGATTGGGCGAACTTTGACATTTTTTTTATGTTCTCCTATTATTCTAGTGTAAACTTAAAATTTTATTTTTTTATTTATAATTTATTAATCGTAGGCTTTGCACTTAAAATTGGTATATTTCCATTTTTTTTTTGGAAACCTGAAATATACAAAAATTTTAGTTTGTCAACTTTATTCTTTTATATGGTTATTTACTTATTTTGCTTTATCAATCTGTTTATTTTATTAGTCTCCAAATATTTCATTTTAACAATTAACTTTTGATTTTTTTATTTGTACATAATTTTGTATTTGACTATTATTATTGTGCCGATTTTTATATACTCAATTTTTGAGATTAGGGTGTTTTTAGGTTACATATCTGTTTTTCATTTAATTTTTATATTTTTCTCAGCTATGATTTTAAACGATACTTCATTAAACGTTAGTTATTTTTATCTAATTTGTTATATGTTTTTTACACTAAACTTTTTTTCTATTCTATTTTCCACTACTACTAATAGCCTGTGGTACCTAACTGATCTACAGTTATTTAATAGCTTACCCCTTGTGAATACTAGCATACTAATTTTATTTGTCAGCTATGCGGGTTTACCACCTTCTTTAGGTTTTTTTTCAAAATTGTCTCTAATCTTTAATTTTTTGGTAAATCAAGATTTTATTCTATTTTTAATAGTCTTGCTTAGTAGTTTTTACATTATATATTTTTATCTTCAAAATTATAGATTTTTCGGGTTTTCGTTATCAGGCTATGATTATATCAATAATTTAGTTAATTATAAATATATAGAGAACTTCGCTAGCGGTTACATTTTTTTTATATTTTGAAGTTTAACGTCATTATTTTTTTATAATGATATTTTTATATTTACGAATATAGTTACCTTTAACTAAATGACTTATAACTATTATAAAAAAAATTTAAAGATTTCTAAAGAAAATTATTGTCTAGCTACGGCGTTAAAGCATAACCCTCAGGTCAGGGGTAGGGTCGTTAGGATAGTAATTAGGACACCTAAAAAACCTAACTCAGCTTTACGAAAAACCGGAAAAGTATTTTTAAGGACTAGAAAAATTGTGTATGCAAAAGTGGCCGGGTCGGGTTATTTACCAGCTAAGTTCGCCGTTATTTTAATTAGAGGGTCAGGGTTTAGAGATACTCCTGCGATTAACTATACTATAATTAGAGGGGCTTGAGAGTGTTTACCTGTGTTATCTAAGACGAGGCGGAGGTCTATTTACGGGAGACCAGGGCCCTCATTCTTAAAAGTTAAGTTTAGAAAATAGTTACCACAAATAATGAACAGTTTTGGTTTTATATTCGTTTTTTTATGTATGAATATTTTTGGTATAATTTTATACTGGGGTACATTTTTTTTAAGCTATTTTTTTTCAAAAGTCGGAAAGAACTATTTGTTTAGGGACTACTACGAGTGTGGGTTCAAAGAACTACCGGACGTAAAAATGCAGATGGATATCTCATTTTCGATGATTGGGCTGATTTTTCTAGTATACGAATTTGAGGTTATTCTATTTTTACCCATATTTCTTAACTACGCTAGTTTAACTTTTTACTACCTCATAGTTTTACTTTTTTCATTTTTTTTGTTAGGTTTAAGTTATTGGTACGAGTGGGACTATTATTCGTTGTATTGATCATTCTAGAGCTAAGAGTAAAAATATATGGTGCTAAATTGATTTGATTTTATAATTTTTTTATTCTGGAGCTTTTTTTTTATTTTATTTATTTTTAATCATTACCTAATTAACTTATTTCTTTTAAATGAAATTTTATGAATTTTACTTTTTATATATTTTTCTATTTTTGGTCTATATCTTGATATTTTCTTAATAGTGTTCATAAGTGTAGGTATACTAGGTGTTGCCACTGGAGAAAGTGTAGTAGGCCTCGCCCTTATTATACTTAAAACTTCTTATCTACCTAATTTTTCATTTTTGAACATTTTGAATAATAAAAATTACTATTTCTATAGATTTAGAAAGTTTTCGTCTAAAGTTAAGCTATAAATGTGAGACAAGAAAGTTAATTTAGGTAATGGGTTGAGATTTAATGTACAAAATTACCAAGATTTAAGCTTCCTATTTTTAGATCGTAATACGCATAATTTGTATCTTAACAAATTAGTTAAAAACGGTGACAAGATAAAGTTAAGCTTACAGATTAATAAAGCTATTGAATTTTTGTCTAAAGTAACCGCAGCGCTGAACTATAAATTTAATTTACGTTATATGAAATTTATTTATGGGCTATACTATAATTTTTTATTATTAAATTGTCGTATTTTTTTAACAAAGAACTATAAAGTAGTGAAAAAAGAAAGAAAATATTTCTACTCATTTTTGCTAAAAAAACAACGTACTATGGAGATATTTAGATGAAGCGCAGGGTTATTGTATCTACAATATGATTATAAAGTAAATATGCGACTTGCTTGGCTGTTTTTTGAGTTTTATTACTACTATGAGGTATCTGAGTTAAATTCTATAAAATTAAATTTATTATCTAGTTTTAGTCAGCAGAAGAAAGGTATCTCTAAATCCCGCAAGAAACATTGGGTTTTAGGAAAAGTTATAAAATTTTTATAGTTTAAAATGCAATTTATTGAGTCTTTTATTTTTATTTGTGGGGCCTTCAGTGTATTTTTTTTTTTTTATTGATTTTCTATTTTATTTGTAGAGCAGGTAGTGTCTTATTTTAATGCTACAATAACGCAGTTTTACTTGTACCGAGAATTACTTTTAAATAAAAATTCTGGTAAAATTATAAATAACATATCTGGTTATAATTATAAATATGAGGTTTTTGATACATTCGTATTGAAATGTTTGTCAAATTTCACTAACTTTTTTAAATTTTTATTCTTAAACGTATCCGTAGTGATGTCACCCGAGGTAAAAAAAATAAATTACTTCCAAATTTTAAAATTTAGACGTAGCGAATTTTATTTTTGAGGTTCGTTTTTACAGAAATAATGGTTTATTTTTTTTTTTTACCTGTAAATACTAATATATATCAATTAAAATACTCAAAACATTATTTATTAGTTACTCTTAACAATAGGTACTTTTGGTTTATGACACATGGTAACTTTATTACCACATATAGTAAAGAATTTAACCTAATCTCAATTAAAGTACTCCACAAGTCAAAAGTATTCAAGCAGTATACTAGTATACTAAATTATTTCATTTTTTCATGGGTATCACTTTTGTCTAAAAAAATTAAGTTTAAACATAAAGGTGCCTGGATTAGTGTTATTCGGTCTAAAGTACGGCTTTTAGTCTTAAATTTTAGATTAGCCCATCTCTCGTATCTGTTTAATCAAAGGTCTATTATACTTAGACGTAAAAAACATTTTAGTTTTCATACTTTATTATGTTTAGGGTACAGCACGAGTAGCTTGTTGAAGACTGGTGCAGTCATTTATAATTTTTTTAAATTAAACAAATTTACATTTAGAGGTGTCCGTTTTTCCAGACAACGTCTTATTAAGAAAGAGGGTAAGGTGAGTAAGTATATGATTGACTTAAAGAAATAATGGTATTTTTACTATATTGGTGAGCTTCGAGTTGGTACATTATGTTATTTTTACCCTTTTTTTTCTTATTCAACATTAAGTATTGGGGTGGGGCTATAGCTATAATAAATTCATTTAGCTTAGAGAACTATTATTTTTATTTTTTTGTGCTAAAAATAGTCCAGCAATATCATTTATTTCTTAAAATTTCTTACTTAGTTTTTTTTATTATTTTATTTTGCTATATAATAAAAATTTGACAGTTAAACAATTTTTATCGAAATGTGCAAATAAATAATAAAGTACTTTACTGGTTTAACTTATTTTTTTATCTTTATGTTTTCATAGGAATAGTGTGAACTTTTGTTGAGCCTTCCTGAGTAAATTGATGACTTAATGAAAATATAGAGGAATTAATGCTTTGTATAATTTTCTTTTATTTTATAGGGTTCACCCACTTTTGCCACCTTTATTACAAATTATGGCTTATGGGGGTAGTGTATTTATTCTGTTTATTTTATTGAGTTGAACAGCACAATACTTTTTTTAACTCTAGGCATCTAAAATTACTGTTTTACCTGAATATAATTAATATAACCGCAGTCATGGCGTATAAAAAATTTTTCTTATTTTTTTCGTACTCTGCTCTTAATAATAACTATTTTTATAACTTGTGGCGTTTCGTTAATTACGCTTTTGTGTCTCTAAAAACTAAATTTAAAACGTTACTTACGCAAAAAAAATTAAATTATTATTTTTATTTGCTTAGTATTATACTATATTTTAATATACTAATATTCATAATACCTACATTTTTAAATTTTTGGCAAATTAACTTTATGCTAGACTCGTACTACTATGATATAGTTTATTTATGGCTGCTGGTTTACATAATAAATTATAATTTTTTTAAATTTGAAGGCGTTTTTGTATTATTAGATTGTATATTTTTGCTTTCTATCTTTAATAAGTTAAACTTAAAAGATTTAATACACATAATTTTTTTTTTTACTCTTTTGATAAATTTTTCTCTAGTCTATTGAGATAGTTACGTAGTTCTTTTATTATCCGAAAAATTAAATTTCTCATTACTTTACTTTAAAAAGGAGTTTATTGAAAATTTTTTTGTAATAAAGAGCTCATTATTTTTAAAGTCTGCGTTTATAAAAATTAAATATATGCAAATTTTAGAATATTTATTTATATTGTGGTTTATTAATCTGTTTATTATTAAATACGGTGCTAGGGGACTTTCCGTTATTGCAGTTCTATCCGAGAAATTGACAGTCAGGTTTCTATGACAGCGTGCATCCTTGGCTCCTGTACATATCCATTTGGCACTACTGGTTTTGAGCTGGTTTTGTAGTATTGGTAAATTTTTATTTTATATATTTATATAAAACTTTATCCTACCACAGAGCAGACATACGAGGTAAAAGGGCCGCCGGCGAAAAACGCCGGATTGCCTGGCCGGAATTGTTGACTTGTATCCTTCCATTTTGTTGGGCGTTAAATGTTGTCTCAAGCGCATTTATGTACATCCGTCTTATAGAAAATGGTGGCGGTTACGCAGCAATTTCTATTCACATAACTGGGTATCAATGAGGGTGACGTTACGCATATCCTGATTCTTTTTATTATAAAGTTCTTTCCAACCCTATTAGTTACGGGAGTAATAGGGATATAGGTTCGGGCAACGACATTTTAAACCTTAGATGACCCGACACTAATGATTGGGTCGAGGTTTTTAATAAACTAGAGATTCCAAACTCTTATTACTACGCTATAGAAGAAGAAGCAGAGGCTAACAATATAGAAAACGAAGAATATTTGATTTCTGATTCTGATATTCTGAAATTATACGTAAAAGCTGAAAAGTATCATAATTTATCGGTAAGTTCTGGAGACTTCGATAAGTTAAGAGAAGACGCTTATAACTCAATAGTTAATTTAGGTTTTGGTAAGTTTACATATTTATTAGACGATAACGAATTTTTAATTCAGATAGTAAAAGATATTATTGGTGAGTTTAGGAGTAATTTCTCAGTATTTAGCGAGAAATTATCTGAGTATACTCCTGTCGCTGAGTTCGGCGAAACCTTAATTGAGGATTTACCAGATTCAGTAGACCAATTACTTCAATCCCTTGAGATAGCTCCTACAATCGAGTCTGTATCTAAAAGGCTGCCATATCTTTATAATGATTTAATAACTGAGCTTTATTATTGCCGGTGATGATTAAAAGTTGTAGGGGTGCTGGAATTAGAGAGGCAGAATTTAATAAAAAATAAAATTTTTCAAGTAGGTTTCTGAGTTACTGGTCAAGGGGTCGACCCCAATAACCCTTATAAGGTTGAAGTGTCTAAAGGTCTAACAAACATACAGTCAGACCCTTTAAGGCTACTAAGATCTACGGGTTCTCTGATCTTGCCTACTCGTGTTTTAATAAGATTTTTAGGTACTTCGGATGATGTTACACATTCTTGGGCTGTCCCAGGTATTGGTCTAAAAATGGATTGCGTTCCAGGTAGGTTATTTACTGTTTTCACTAACATATCTCGAGAAGGGGTTTACTTTGGTCAGTGCTCTGAGTTATGTGGTTGAAATCATTATAATATGCCTATTTCTATTTACGCGATTCCGTTTGAGCATTTTATCGTTTGGTGGGAACTAGAGCTCCATAGTATTTTTATGGAGACAACTAAAAAGTACCACTACTTGTATAAGTTTATCGACGGTAAACAAGTGGATTACAGTCTACTTAATGTTAAGTATAAGTAATGAGACGAAGGTTTCAACGAAAAATTTTTAAAAGTATTTTTTGGCGTAGATTTTACTGGCGATTAAAACTAGTTGAACTTATTGTTAGCAAATGAATGGTTTTTTACTATAGTTTGTTCATTAAGGTCACTTCGCCAGTTATGGGCTGAAATTATTCCGTTGAGTATCTTTTTATTTGTTTAGCAAAAACAACTGTTCTGTCAATACTTATAATTGTACTAATCTCCAGAATTATTGCAATAGTCAGAAGATTTAATATAATACAAAATTTGATGTATTTTTTTAAAGTATTTTTGTCTTCTGTTGTTGATCAGGTATTTGTAATACTAAATGAGTTTAAAGTAAGCTTCGCACTAGTGCGCAGCTGACTTACCGCAAAGTTCACAAAAAATATATTTTTTAAATTTGATTTATCCACGTATTTTAAATATATTTTTTATAAAATATATTTAAAAGGAAGTGTATCAAATTCTTTAGAATTTAGACTAATAAAAAAGTATTTTATACTATTAAACATTTATAGTGGGCTAATATCCTCCTTAGGCATACAAGTTGTAGGGTATAAGCCATTAAATAATTTTTTTTACTTTTTAAAACCAGTGTATAAAAATACAGTGTACAACTACTATTGAGGTAGTATGTATGTGCCTCTTTTAATCAAGAGGTGGTTTAGACTTTATTGCGCTAGATTGTATTTAGCCAATAGAGTAAAAAATAAAAAAATAATTTTTTATAGATATAATATATTTTTTTATATATTTCTAGTTTTAAGTCCTTTAAACAATAATTCAAACCTAAGGTTTAAAACAATAATAGAAAAATGTTATTATTTAGTATTACTAGTTTTTTTAAATTATATTTTTACGCCTGGCTTAATCTTTGGTCATTCGGGTTTATCGGCGTATTTTATTTGATAATAAATTTCCTATTAGTAAATATTTTTATTTTTTGGTGGAAGTTTTATTATTTATGAGTATACGAAGTATGGATTGAGTATTTTAGTTTTTTATGAGTGGACTACTTTAATAATATACTGATATTCTTTAATTTAAAGTTTGATTTTTTTAATGTTATATGTAGTTTAGTAATGCTAACCGGTGCCGTTTTTGTCATGAATTTTATTTTTATAGAATTATGGGATGACAAGGAAGGCTCATCATTTCTTATTACTTTAGGTATCTTTGTTTCTTTTATGCTAATACTAATTAACTCTAACGATTTAATTGTTTTTTACCTGGGTTGAGAGGGTATTAGCATTACTTCATTATTTTTAGTTCATTTTTGGAGTGAACGGGCTCGAAGTTTTAAAGCTGCGTTTAAGGTATTCGTGATAAATAAAATAGGCGACTTTTTTATTATGATTTTATTTTGTATTTTATTTTTTTTTATAGGTAACTTAAATTTCTCAGTTATAAATTCTATGAGTTTAGTTTTACTAAACACAAAATATTATTTAGGTTCTTTCGTAATTAACTTACAAGAATTATTAGGCTTACTAATTATTCTAGGAGGGTCGGTAAAATCAGCTCAGGTAGGTTTTCATATATGGTTGTTAGAGGCTATGGAGGCTCCTCTAGGGGCGTCAGCTTTAATGCACTCGTCTACACTAGTCATTGCAGGTTTAGTACTTATTTACAAGTTAATAATTTTAGTTGAGCTATCAGCCTATGCACAATTATTGATGTATTTTTTAGGCGTGTTTTCAGCTTTTTTAGGAGCGCTTTTCGCATGTTTTCAATTCGAGTTAAAAGTTATTATGGCATACTCTACAATCAGTAATATGGGGTATATATTCATTCTATGTAGTTTAGGGATGTACGATTATATGATACTGGCTTTAGTATTACACGCGTATATCAAAATTTTTTTATTTTTAATGGTGGGTTCAGTAATGTTACACTGTAACGGGTGCCAGGACGTTAGGTATTTCGGCCTTTTATTTTCGTACGCTAGTTATGTATATATATTTTTCTTCTTAGGTGCTATTACGCTAGCTGGTTTCCCTTATTTTAGTGGTTACTACTATAAATTTTTTTTATGGAAAGAGGCTAATTTATGCTTTCCTTTAGTAAGTTTCGGTAAATATATTTTATTTGCCTCGTTTTTTCTGACGTACATATATACATTCAGGTGCCTTTTTTTAATTTTTTTCGGTAGCAAAAATGGTCATTTTAGCGTGTATAAACTAAAAAATGTTTCTTTATTGTATATAATTTCAATTTTTATTTTAGGGTTAGTTATAATGCATAATAGCTATTTTTGAGTCAATCTAATTGAAACAAACATGAATTCATTGACAACTAATATATTTTATTTAACTAAACTTAGTTGATTTTACATCTGCACTAAGATTAGCTACCCAATCTATTACGTTTGGTTAAATTTATATCTAATTTTTTATTTTTTTATTTTTGGTTATATATCCTTAATATTAAAAAACGATTGGCTATTTATTAAGTATTTTAATATAAACTTTTGTACTGTTAACCTAGTATATTTATATTTTTGTTAATAGTTTAATGTACCGTTACTTTGGGAGCTTTAGCATCGTGAATTCATCTCGAGTAATAAAAGATTTCCTATTTAAATTTTATTTGGAAAGTATGTATATTTTCCGAGTTAAGTATTTTGAATTAATTAGGTTATTAAAATTATTTTGCCGAGAATGACTATTTACAACTAATCATAAAAGATTGGGGTTAAACTATATTTTTTTTGCGGTGTTTAGCGGGCTATTTGGGGCGTCTTTGTCTACCTTAATTCGTTTAGAGCTATCAACACCAGGATCTTTAATTTTTGCAAATAACGCGAATATTTATCACACAGTAATGGCAGTTCACGCTTTTATTATGGTGTTTTTTTTGGTTACCCCTCTCGTATTCGGGGGTTTTGGTAATTATTTCTTTCCAGTCCATATAGGGGCAAGAGACGTTGCTTACCCTAGGCTAAATAATTTTAGTTTGTGGCTTTTACCTGCAGGTTTCATAACTATGCTAAGAACACTGTGGGAAGGCGTTAGGGTTAATAGTACTGATTTGAACTATGACGTAAATTTTAATAATGCCGAGGTAACCAGAAATTTACATGGTGACGAGATTTTTTTGTTATTTGATAACCCTCAAAAAAATTATTTATATTCAGACATTGATAACTCAAAAGTTCCAACAAATTGAAATAATATCTTGTTAGCTGATCAGGAGTTTAGCAAATGTACTAGCCAACCTATGTTTAGGGTTGACTTAAATTTGTTTTTACCTGTAGTTAATTCTAATAACGAATTAACTAGTACACTAGCAGGGTGGACATTTACAACTCCATTTTCGCATAGTCGTTTTACAGGCGCGCCTGTAGACTGAGCGTTAGCCGGTCTTTTAATAGGAACATTATCTACACTCTTGACGTT
>Ga0115008_10000405_pt1 | contig 31907 bp, 28 predicted proteins | sample FraStrMetagenome_FD_87164 | JGI IMG/M metagenome (GOLD analysis project Ga0115008, IMG submission 87164) | Marine eukaryotic phytoplankton communities from Arctic Ocean - Fram Strait ARC3M Metagenome | ecosystem: Environmental > Aquatic > Marine > Oceanic | place: Fram Strait | collected... | reverse complement strand
TTCGCCCATGAAAGCGGCACGCGAGCTGGGTTCAGAACGTCGTGAGACAGTTCGGTCCATATCCGGTGTAGGCGTTAGAGTATTGAGAGGATCTCTTCTTAGTACGAGAGGACCGGAAGAGACATACCTCTGGTGTACCAGTTATTGTGCCAACAGTAAACGCTGGGTAGCCAAGTATGGTAAGGATAACCGCTGAAAGCATCTAAGTGGGAAGCCCACCTCAAGATGAGTACTCTTACCATCTTTGAATGGTTAAGGTCACGGCAAGACTAGCCGTTTGATAGGTATCAAGTGTACGTACAGCGATGTATTTAGCTGAGATATACTAATAGACCGAAGGCTTGACTTAACATTAATTTCTAAATTTTCAACTTATTGACTTAGACGTTTTATAGCGTAATGGACCCACATCGATCCTTTTCGAACTCGATAGTGAAAGGTTACAGCGGTGAAGATACTGAAAGGGTGGCCTTTTGGGAAAATAACACAATGTCTAAGTCTATGTTTTTGCTTCAACATCAAATTTTGGTGCTATATTTATTAGATGAGGTTGCAAATAAATTTGTCTTCCAAAATTTATATAATTTTTTTATGAGTAATGTATATGATTGGTTTCAAGAACGTCTTGAAATACAAGCAATAGCAGATGATATTACTAGTAAGTACGTACCTCCACATGTCAATATTTTTTACTGCCTTGGTGGAATTACTCTAACATGTTTTATTGTCCAGGTTGCAACAGGTTTTGCAATGACATTTTATTACCGCCCAACAGTTACTGAGGCTTTCGCGTCGGTACAATACCTTATGACTGAGGTTAACTTTGGTTGGTTAATTCGTTCGGTGCACCGTTGGTCCGCCAGTATGATGGTTCTAAATATGATCCTTCATGTTTGCCGCGTTTATTTGACCGGTGGGTTTAAAAAACCGAGAGAGCTTACTTGGGTTACTGGTGTTGCTTTAGCATCTGTAACAGTTTCTTTTGGTGTAACAGGATATTCACTTCCTTGGGACCAAGTAGGTTATTGGGCGTGTAAAATTGTAACCGGTGTACCGGAAGCAATTCCTATTGTTGGTGAGTTGTTAGTGCAAGTTCTACGTGGGGGTGTCAGCGTGGGTCAATCAACGCTTACACGATTTTATAGTGCGCACACTTTCGTGCTACCTGTGGTAGCATCAGCATTAATGCTAACGCATTTTGTTATGATTCGTAAACAAGGAATTTCAGGTCCTCTTTAAATTAAAAAAGAATTTAAACTAAAAATTACACCAACCTTTATTATGTCTATTCTAAAAAAGCCGGATTTATCCGACCCTAAATTACGCGCAAAACTAGCAAAAGGAATGGGCCATAACTATTATGGTGAGCCTGCATGGCCCAATGACCTGCTGTATATATTCCCTGTTTGTATTCTAGGAACAATCGCTTGTTGTATAGGCTTAGGTGTCCTAGAGCCTACACCCCTTGGTGAACCAGCGGATCCCTTTGCTACACCTTTAGAGATTTTGCCTGAGTGGTATTTCTTCCCGACGTTTAATCTGCTTCGTGTAATTCCAAACAAATTACTTGGGGTAGGTTCAATGGCTGCGGTTCCTTTAGGGTTAATCACGGTACCATTTATTGAAAACGTAAATAAATTCCAGAATCCGTTTAGACGCCCCCTTGCGTCTTTAGTTTTCTTAGTTGGAACTTTTACAGCATTTTGGTTAGGTATTGGCGCTACTATGCCTATTACCCAGGCCTTAACTTTAGGTTTTTTCTAAAAAATTGTGAACAGACTAACAATTCGTTAGTCTGTTCTTTATTGAATAGGAGTACCGAGAGATTTAAACGCCAAACCTTTCCCGTTTTCCAACTATTTTCGTACAATAAACGGTACCCTGGTATTGACCCTGAAAGTTACAACTTGACAAGATTCTTTGTTCGTTCTATGATCGTTGTGTAACCATAAATTTATGTCCGTGAATACTATTGGGGTGTCGCCAAGTGGTAAGGCATCGGACTTTGACTCCGCTATTCGTAGGTTCGATCCCTACCACCCCAGATCGAAATTAGCAAACCCAGCACTATTTACTATTAGATTTAAAAATAAAAAGAAAGTTAAAGGTTTTGACATTTACTAGTATTCCTGGTAGAATAAGTCCAGTAACCAACAACTATAAATTATAGGGCTTGTAGCTCAGTGGACTAGAGCACGTGGCTACGAACCACGGTGTCAGGGGTTCGAATCCCTTCTTGCCCGAAACTGTATAATAAAATTAAAAATAGTGGAGGTTTCCAAATAGGGTCCTCCCTATTTTTGGTCAAATGGTGTCTCACTTGACAAAGCACATAGTTTTCATTAATATTGAATTGCGAGGAGAGGTGGCAGAGTTGGTCGATTGCGTCTGATTTGAAATCAGATGAAGTGCAAGCTTCCGTGGGTTCGAATCCCACCTTCTCCGTTTTGCCTTAAGCAGAATACGAATAATATAATACTCACTGAAAATTAAAAATTTATATCATTAATTTACCTCTAATTAACTTACAATCTATAATAGAAAGCTTTTTATTATTGTAAGTCTAGTTAGAGGTTTGTTATTTGTTTATTACGTTTTAGACTTAGTTAAAAACTAAAAATAATTTAAGGGTTTCGTATTTGTAAGTCTCACAAAAGGAGAATAAAAATGAAAGTTAGCTCTAAAGAATTAGAAGCTAGAAAAGTTAAAGTTGTTGTTGATAAAAATCCGGTTGCTACGTCGTTTGAAAAATGGGCGCAACCAGGGCATTTCTCACGTACATTAGCTAAAGGACCAAAAACCACGACGTGGATTTGGAATTTACACGCTGATGCGCACGATTTTGACAGTCAAACGAACTCACTGGAAGATATCTCAAGAAAGATATTCAGTGCACACTTTGGCCAGCTCTCTCTAATTTTCTTATGGATTAGTGGAATGTATTTCCACGGTGCACGTTTTTCAAACTACTCTGCTTGGTTAAGTAGCCCAACTACTATTAAACAGAGTTCCCAAGTTGTTTGGCCAATCGTAGGTCAAGAAATTTTAAACGGGGACGTTGGTGGTGGTTTTTCGGGTGTACAAACAACTTCAGGTTGGTTTGAACTTTGGCGCGCCGCTGGTATAACGAATGAAACGGAACTTTATTGGACAGCCATCGGTGGTCTACTAATGTCTGCGTTAATGGTTTTTGCTGGTTGGTTTCATTACCATAAAGCAGCGCCTAAACTGGAGTGGTTCCAAAATGTGGAATCAATGATGAACCATCACTTATCGGGTTTACTTGGTCTAGGTTGTTTATCATGGGCCGGGCATCAAATACATATCAGTCTTCCAGTAAATAAATTGTTAGACGCTGGGGTTGCCCCGCAAGAGATCCCGTTACCTCATGAGCTTCTGTTTAACTCAGAACTTATGGGTCAACTATACCCAAGTTTTAAGAAAGGGTTAGTACCCTTCTTTACGTTAAACTGGGGCGAATATTCTGATTTCTTAACATTTAAGGGTGGTTTAAACCCGATTACGGGAAGTCTTTGGCTTAGTGATACAGCACATCACCATTTAGCCCTTGCCGTATTATTCATATTTGCAGGCCACATGTACCGTACAAATTGGGGTATTGGGCACAGTATGAAAGAGATCTTAGAAGCACACAAAGGACCATTAACTGGAGATGGCCATAAAGGACTTTATGAGATCCTAACAACATCATGGCATGCTCAGCTAGCGATTAACCTTGCGATGGTGGGTTCGCTTAGTATTATCGTTGCACACCACATGTATGCGATGCCGCCGTACCCTTATATAGGGATTGATTACCCTACACAACTTTCAATATTCACGCACCATATGTGGATTGGAGGGTTCTGTGTTGTTGGTGCTGGTGCTCATGCTTCAATATTTATGGTTCGTGATTATAGCCCTATCCAGTCGTATAACAATCTTTTAGATCGTGTGTTGCGACACCGAGATGCAATTATTTCGCATTTAAACTGGGTTTGTATTTTCCTAGGTATGCACTCCCTTGGGTTCTACTTCCACAATGACACTATGCGTGCCTTAGGAAGACCGCAGGATATGTTCTCGGATAAGGCAATTCAGTTGCAACCAATTTTCGCAAAGTGGATACAATCTATTCACACATTGGCCCCAGGTAATACCGCTCCTAACGCGTTAGCTACGTCAAGTTACGCTTTTGGTGGTGATGTTGTTGCTGTGAATGGCAAAATAGCAATGATGCCAATTACTCTTGGTACAGCGGACTTTATGGTTCATCATATCCATGCATTTACCATTCATGTAACTGTGCTAATTCTTCTGAAAGGTACGTTATTTGCACGTAGTTCACGCTTAATTCCGGATAAAGCAAACTTAGGTTTCCGATTCCCGTGTGATGGTCCAGGCCGAGGAGGTACTTGTCAAGTTTCAGCTTGGGATCACGTTTTCCTTGGTTTATTCTGGATGTACAATTCAATTTCAGTAGTGCTTTTCCATTTTAGTTGGAAAATGCAATCAGACGTTTGGGGTACTGTTTCAAGTGCAGGAAAAATTTCTCACATTACGGGAGGAAACTTCGCCAACAGTGCTTTAACAATTAACGGTTGGCTTCGAGATTTCTTATGGTCACAAGCATCCCAAGTAATCCAATCTTACGGATCACCTTCTTCCGCTTATGGACTAATATTCCTGGGGGCACACTTTATTTGGGCCTTTAGTTTAATGTTCTTATTCAGTGGTCGTGGTTATTGGCAAGAACTTATTGAATCAATTGTTTGGTCTCATAATAAACTTAAATTAGCTCCTGCTATTCAGCCTCGTGCACTAAGTATTACACAAGGTCGTGCTGTTGGTTTAGCCCACTATCTTCTTGGGGGCATCGGCACAACTTGGTCATTCTTCTTAGCAAGAATCGTCTCTGTGGGTTAATTAAAATAAAAGGATAATAATTTATATTTATGGCTACTAAATTTCCTAAGTTTAGTCAAGCACTTGCTCAAGATCCTGCCACTCGAAGAATATGGTATGGTATTGCAACTGCTCATGATCTAGAAAGCCATGACGGAATGACAGAAGAAAGTCTTTACCAAAAGATTTTTGCATCACATTTCGGTCATTTGGCGATAATATTTTTATGGACTTCCGGCAATTTATTCCATGTAGCTTGGCAAGGAAACTTTCAACAGTGGGTTTTAAATCCTCTGAAAGTTAAACCTATTGCACATGCTATCTGGGATCCCCATTTTGGTCAATCCGCCATTAAGGCGTTTACCCGGGGCGGAGTGTCTTACCCTGTAAACATTGCGACATCTGGTGTTTATCACTGGTGGTACACAATTGGTATGAGATCAAACAATGATCTATACATAGGGTCCGTTGGGTTGTTGTGTCTTTCAACAGCGCTTCTATTCGCTGGTTGGTTGCACCTACAACCAAAATTTAGACCCGGTCTGGCTTGGTTTAAAAACAACGAATCACGTTTAAACCACCATTTATCGGGCTTGTTTGGTGTCAGTTCTCTCGCTTGGACTGGCCATTTAATTCACGTAGCAATTCCAGAATCTCGTGGACAACATATCCGTTGGAACAATTTTACATCAACACTTCCACATCCTGAGGGATTAACACCATTCTTCACCGGCAACTGGGGTGTTTATGCGGAGAATCCAGACACGGCGAAGCACATATTTGGCACAGATGAAGGTGCGGGAACAGCAATTTTAACCTTCTTAGGTGGTTTCCACCCGCAAACTCAATCTATGTGGCTTACAGATATTGCGCATCACCATTTAGCCATTGCAATTGTTTTCATTTTCGCTGGTCACATGTACCGTACAAATTGGGGTATTGGTCACAGCATGAAAGAAATTCTTGATGCCCATGTTCCTCCAAGAGGACGTCTAGGGGCAGGTCACAGAGGACTTTTCGAAACAATTACAAACAGTCTACACATGCAACTAGGGTTAGCCCTAGCTTCCGTAGGAGTTGCTACTTCTCTGGTTGCCCAGCATATGTATGCACTTCCGCCATATGCTTTTATGGCTAAAGATTACGTAACACAGGCTGCCCTGTACACACATCACCAATACATAGCTGGGTTTTTAATGGTTGGTGCTTTTGCCCACGGGGCAATTTTCTTTGTTCGGGATTACGACCCTGAGTTAAATAAAGATAATGTGTTAGCACGAATGCTTCAACATAAAGAAGCGATCATTTCACACTTAAGTTGGGTTAGTTTATTCCTAGGTTTCCACACACTTGGACTATACATACACAACGATGTTTGTGTAGCCTTCGGTACGCCGGAGAAGCAAATTCTTTTTGAACCGGTATTCGCGCAATTTATTCAAGCTGCGTCAGGTAAAGCTGTTTACGGTTTTGATGTTTTATTATCATCTTCAACAAGTGCGGCAAGCGTTGCGAGCAGCAAAATTTGGTTACCTGGTTGGGTAGAGGCAATAAACAGTGGTAAGAATTCTTTATTCTTAACTATTGGCCCTGGCGATTTCCTAGTACACCACGCAATTGCGTTAGGTCTACACACAACCACGTTGATTTTAGTTAAAGGTGCACTGGATGCGAGGGGTTCAAAGTTAATGCCTGATAAGAAAGACTTTGGATACAGCTTCCCTTGTGATGGTCCAGGCCGTGGAGGTACTTGTGATATCTCCGCTTGGGATGCCTTCTACTTAGCTATGTTCTGGATGTTAAATACAATTGGGTGGACAACGTTCTATTGGCACTGGAAACACATGACAATTTGGGGTGGCAATGCTGCTGCCTTTAACGAATCGTCTACTTATATCATGGGTTGGTTACGAGACTATCTATGGCTAAATTCTTCGCCACTAATTAATGGTTACAACGCATTCGGTATGAATGCACAATCTGTTTGGGCTTGGATGTTCTTACTAGGACATTTAATATGGGCAACAGGTTTTATGTTCCTTATTTCATGGCGTGGTTATTGGCAAGAACTAATTGAAACTTTAGTTTGGGCTCACGAGCGGACACCAATTGCTAACCTAGTTCGTTGGAAAGACAAGCCAGTTGCTTTATCAATCGTACAAGCACGATTAGTTGGTTTAGTACACTTTGCAACAGGTTATATCTTTACTTATGCACCTTTCGTAATTGCATCAACAACAGGTAAGTTTAGTTAAACAAACGCTTTCTAATATAAAGGGTTTCGTTTTTCAGTTTTTAAGAAAGAATCTTGAGGATGTTTTTCATTTAATGAGAAACAGCCTCAAGGTTTTTATTATTATTTGAATAAATAGTTCTTTTAGGTTACCATATTAGGTATACACCGGGATGTAGCGCAGTTTGGTAGCGCACCTGCCTTGGGAGCAGGGGGTCGCAGGTTCAAATCCTGTCATCCCGATTTTGTAAAACGTATATTATGCTAACAAAAACCATTAACGGCGTGCCAATAATGGTTAGATTACGGAAAAAATCCCGTACGGAACGTACCTTTACCGTTTTGTTGCGGGGGTCTCAACACGAATTCTGTAATGAAATGTTGGCAAAAAAGAACAAATAAGTTATATAATTTAATTCAAGTAGCTTTAAAACAAGTATTCGATAGGATTTATTTTACTGTTAACTTAGATTAAATATCTGAAAAGCATAAACAGTAAGAATTGACTATTTTGTACTAGTAAATAATTAATTTAAATATTTCATAGGAGAAAGTTGTGTCAGGAGGTTCAACAGGAGAAAGACCTTTTACGGATATTTTAACTAGTGTTCGTTATTGGATTATTCACAGCATTACTATCCCAGCACTTTTTGTTGCCGGTTTTCTTTTCGTTAGCACAGGCTTAGCGTATGACACTTTCGGTACTCCGCGACCTAATGAGTATTTCACTCAGGATCGTCAGCAGATACCTTTAGTAAACGATCGTTTCAGTGCTAAGCAGGAACTTGAAGATTTAACAAAGGGATTATAAAAATAGTAAACACGTTATCTAAATGATCAATACCAATCAGCCAGTAGCATACCCTATTTTCACTTTTCGGTGGCTTACAATTCACGCTTTAGCCGTACCAACGGTATTCTTCCTTGGTGCAATTACGTCAATGCAATTTATTCAGCGATAGGAGATTTTAAATGAGTGCACCAAACCCAAACAAACAGCCAGTAGAGTTAAATCGTACTTCACTGTACTGGGGCTTACTGCTAATATTTGTTTTAGCCGTACTTTTCTCTAGCTATTTCTTCAATTAGAAGATTTTTTGAGAAACTCGTTATATTGTAGAACCTTATTTTTATAAATTACAAACTTATGAGTGATATAGGTAGAATACCTCTTTGGATGGTGGCCACAGTTGGTGGTCTTGCCGCCCTAGGCTTATTAACGCTTTTTTTCTTCGGTGCTTATTCAGGCTTAGGTTCGTCTTTATAGATCGTTTACACGATGTATATACAACCCAAAATACCTTACGTCTTATTTAAAGAGTCGTAAGGTATTTTATTTTTCTTGAATTGCTACAATGTGTCGAAGATTTTTAAAAACAAAAAAAGTTTTACAAATCCCATTTTGGGAATTTGTAAAACTTTTTGGTTGTATTGTTAATAACAAAGGCTAATTTAAAGTGTTTTTGCCGCCGCAATGGCTTCTTTTAACGTTGCTTCACTTTCAGGTGAAAGTTTTGCTTCACTCTTAATAGTTTGAAGCAGTGCAGGGACTGATGCCTTTAAGTAAGATCTAAACTTCAGAAGAAAAGGTTTAACATCATCTACAGCAATATCATCTAAGTACCCATTGATCCCCGAATAGATCACCGCTACTTGTTCTTCAACAGGAATCGGAGAATTCTGGGCTTGTTTTAACATTTCTCTTAATCTTTCACCACGAGCGAGCTCATTTTGTGTCGCTTGGTCAAGGTCTGAAGCAAATTGAGCAAAGGCTTCAAGTTCAGCGAATTGCGCCAGCTCTAATTTTAGTTTACCGGCCACCTGTTTCATCGCTTTAATTTGAGCAGATGAGCCTACACGAGACACCGAAATACCTACATTAATTGCTGGACGAATCCCGGCGTTGAAAAGGTCACCAGATAAGAAGATTTGACCATCAGTAATCGAAATAACGTTGGTTGGAATATAAGCAGACACGTCACCGGCTTGTGTTTCAATAACCGGAAGAGCAGTCATACTTCCTCCCCCTAAACTATCATTTAATTTTGCGGCACGCTCAAGGAGACGTGAGTGTAGATAGAATACATCTCCAGGATATGCTTCGCGTCCTGGTGGGCGGCGAAGAAGTAGAGACATTTGACGGTAGGCAGAAGCTTGCTTAGTTAGGTCATCGTAAATGATTAAAGTCGCTTTGCCTTTGTACATGAAATATTCGGCAAGTGCTGCACCCGTATATGGTGCGATATATTGCAGTGTTGCCGGATCATCTGCGTTCGCAGCAACGACAATAGTGTAATCACTAGCACCACGTTCTTCTAATGTAGTAACTACTGAAGCAACTGATGAAGCTTTTTGTCCAATTGCCACATAAACACAAATAACATCTTCACCCTTTTGGTTAAGAATTGTGTCAATCGCTACAGACGTTTTTCCTGTTTGTCGATCTCCGATAATCAGTTCTCGTTGCCCACGCCCAATCGGAATCATTGCATCAATGGCTACAATACCTGTCTGCACTGGTTCACAAACAGATTTTCTTGTAATAATACCTGGAGCCATCGACTCTACTAAACGAGTTTCTGTACTCGTGATATCACCCTTACCATCAATTGGTGCTGCTAAAGAGTTAACAACTCGGCCTAAGAAGCCTTCACCAACAGGAACTTGTGCAATTTTTCCAGTTGAACGGACAGAACTTCCCTCTAGAATATCAAGGCCTGTACCCATAAGTACGGCACCCACGTTATCGTTTTCAAGGTTTAAGGCGATACCGATAGTTTTATCTTCAAATTCTAGAAGCTCACCAGCCATAACCTGTTCCAGACCATAAACGCGGGCAATGCCGTCTCCCACTTGAAGAACAGTACCTACGTTGTCTACTTGAACTTCTTGATCGTAACTTTCGATTTGTTGACGGATAATGTTACTAATCTCATCAGGTCTAATATTGATCATATTTCCGTATCAATTACTTATTTAATTTAAGGTCTTTTAATTTAAATTTATTGCGCGGCCTACAGTATCTCACTACAACCCAGAATTTAAGCACCTAGGAGAGCACTAATTTGTCTAAGTTGTCCACGAATACTCGTATCGATCAGTTTTGAACCTATTTCGATAGTAAAACCACCAATTAGTTGAGGGTCGACTTTAAGGGCAAGCTTTATTTGCTTTGCACCTGTCATAGTTTTTAATTTCTCCGCAATTCCTTTCTGTTGTTCTGCCGACAACTGAATCGAAGAAGTTATTTTTGCGATTTCAATAGCATCCTGTTTGTATGAAAGCTCTAAAAATTTTTGCGCTATGCTATCAAGAGCCTCAATACGGCCTCGGTCTACCAGCAACAATAAAAATTTTAAAGTAGAACCCCCAATTTGCTCCGATAGGATATCTACAACTACGTTCCGTTTAGCCTTTTTTGTAATTAAAGGGTTTCTTAAGAATTTTTTTAAGTCACCCGAATTGGCTAAGAATTGAGAAACGATATTCATATCGTTTGTCGTTTCTTTTAGCGAGCCGTTTGATTTAGCTAAATCAAGCAGTGCCTCAGCATATGGCTCAGCAATTTTACTTAAAACAATTGCCATAATTTAGTCGCTTAGTTTTGAAATGTTTCGATCAATGATTTGTTGTTGTAAAGTAGAGTTCAGCTTGCTTTCTAGTTGTGAAGTAATACGTTTCAGAGCTAGAGCCGCCACATACTCAGAGATTTGTTTGCGAACTTTTGCCTCAATAGTTCCTATTTGAGATTTGGCAGAAGATGTTAAACGCTCGATTTCTGTTTTTCCATCCGTAAGAACAGACATTTTTACTTGTTGTGCGGTTCCTTCTGAGTCCTTTTTAATAGATTCAATTACAATTTGGGCCTGCGCCAATTGCGTTTGACTTTCGTCTAAGCGTTTAGTAGCTTCCTGTAATCTTTCTTCGGATTCTTGAATAGCGCCCAGAATCTTCTGTTGACGTTCTGCAAGACTGTCCGACAATGCTCCACTAAGAAGGTAAATTAGACCACCGAGTAAAATTGTGATGTTTATTACGTTGGTTTCGAAAATAAATTCTAAATCCATTTATTTAAGGGTATAAAAAAAACAACCTAAAGAACGAAGAGTTCTTTCCCTAATAACTTTTCTTTAATAAGTTGGCTTAGCTCATCAATCTGGCCTTCTAATTGTTGTAAGGCAAGAGATTTTTGTGCTTCCATATCGTTATTGGTTTGTGCAATTAAGTTTGCAGCGTCTGTGCGTGCTTGATTAATTTCAACTGCAACAAGATCTTTTGCTTCTTTCTCGGCTGCTGCAACAATAGACTGGGCGTTTGTTCGTGCGCCCTTAAGTTGTTCGTCATATTGCTTATACAGTTCATCCGCCTTTATTAATTTTTCAGAGGCTTGCGTAAGGTTTCCATTTATGTAAGTTTCACGCTTTTCTAAAACGTTAGATACAGGCTTGTAAAATACAAAAGTCAATACGACTGTTAGCAAGATGAATTGTATAGCCATTATTGGCAATGTTGCGTTGAAATCAAAAAGGCCACCGGCCCCTTCACTTAGAGCCAACATTTGCCCCACAGGCATAAAAAGAATATTCATTTATATTTGCTATATGGATAATGTGGTTAAACGGAATTTTTGTTTTCTACTCTAAAATAGCGCTTAGGTTTTAACTAAGCGCTTTAGAAATATTAACCACCTACAAACGGGTTAGCGAATAATAGACATAGGGCTACTACTAGACCGTAAATTGTTAGTGACTCCATGAAAGCTAGAGACAGAAGAAGCGTACCACGAATTTTACCTTCAGCTTCAGGCTGACGAGCTAAACCTTCAACGGCTTGGGCAGCAGCAGTACCTTGACCAATTCCAGGACCAATAGCGGCTAAACCAATAGCTAGACCAGCAGCGATAACAGAAGCGGCAGAAACAATAGGATTCATAGGAAATTATTTTCTTTAAAGAATTATACGTTTACAAAATTAACAAATTTCTTATTGTTCAAGACCTTAATCGGCCTATCTTACAGACCAGCATTATTCAACAGCTTCTGCGATGTAAGCAGCGGAAAGCGTTGAAAATACTAGGGCTTGTACAGAGCTTGCGAAAATACCCAGAAGCATTACTGGTAGTGGCACTAGCAGAGGCACTAGCAAACATAACACAGACACTACGATCTCGTCTGCAAGGATGTTACCAAACAACCGGAAACTTAATGAAAGTGGTTTTGTAAAATCTTCCAGAATGTTAATAGGTAGGAAAATTGGTGTTGGCTTAATATAACGGGCAAAGTAACCTATGCCTTTTGCTTTAAGACCACCGTAGAAATAACTAATAGATGTCAGTAAAGATAGCGCTACCGTGGTATTTATATCGTTTGTTGGCGCAGCTAATTCACCTTCTGGTAATTTTATAAGCTTCCAAGGTACTAATGCACCAAGCCAATTTGCTACGAAAATGAATAGAAAAAGAGTTCCTACAAACGGAACCCAAGGACGGTATTCGTGCTCACCGATTTGGTCTTTGGCGATGCCAGAAACATATTCAAATACGGCTTCCACGAAATTTTGCAATCCTTTAGGAACTTGTTCCAGTTTTAATGTACCGAGAACAGTTATTGTTAGTATAATGGCTATTGCGAGCCACGCGACTAATAACACTTGTCCGTGTACAGCAAAACCAGCGATGTCCCAGTATAAATGTGTGCCTACTTCAACAGCGGCTAACGAAAAAAACATAAACAGATTTATAACTCGACGTGAGTAGTGCTAATTATTATTGTTCCCTAATAAACTTTATACCTAGGTACAAGCGTGTTGCACAATTATTTATTTATCTTTTTTGTTTCTGCTTGAGTAAAAAATAAACTTTAACGGATATCCGTTAAAGTTTATTTTGTTTTTTAACATAGTGTGTTGTTCTAAGAAGCCGATTGTCTCCCTGAAATTATGGCATCTGCCAAAGAGGAAAGTATTAACTTAATCGATCTTACGGCGTCGTCGTTTGCTGGTATTGGTACATCAACAACATTTGGGTCACAATTTGTATCGAGAATAGAAATTACGGTAATCCCTAACTTACGACATTCAGCAATTGCTGTTGCTTCTCGTTTGGGGTCTACGACGATTGCGATATCAGGAATTTGATTCATATTTGATAAACCTCCAATATTTTGTCGAAGTTTATTTTGTTCACGTCGAAAAAGCGCGGCTTCCTTTTTAGGCAACCTCTCAAATTCACCTTCTTTCTCTTTTTTTTCTAAAGCTTTTAGGTATTCAACGCGTGTTTGAACGGTCGACCAGTTCGTTAAAATTCCTCCTAACCAGCGGTTATTAACAAAGAACCCGCCACACCTAGTCGCTTCCTCTTCAATAATCGCCGCCGCTTGACGTTTCGTACCAATAAAAAGAAAACTTTTCCCTTCTTTTGAAGCTTTTTGGACGAAGTTATAAGCGTGGGTTAATAACCGTGCGGTTTGAACAAGATCGATTATATGTATTCCATTTTGTTCTGCGTAGATGTAGGGAAACATCTTAGGGTTCCAACGGCTTGATTGGTGCCCAAAGTGTACACCAGCATCGAGTAATTCTTCTAATGTAACTAATGTCATAAAATACTTGTTTCGCTAAGTAACTCGTTATTATAAATTGTGTGTAAAATATTAAAGCTTTCGAGAATAGAATTCAACGACAAACAACTCGTTTAATTTTAGAGCGACCCACTCGCGGTCAATAACGCCTAAAACTTTTGCACTCAATGCTTTTTTATCAAACTCTAAATGTTGTGGGATGTTTGATAGTGCAGGCAACTCTAAATTCTTTGCAACAAGTTGCTTCGAGGCTTTTGAGTCTTTAACAAGAATCACATCCCCAGGTTGACATTGGTAACTTGGGATTGAGACGCACGAATTGTTAATTGAAATATGTTTGTGGCTCACAAGTTGTCTCGCGGCGGCAATAGTTGGTGCCATGCCTAACCGAAATACTAGATTATCTAACCGCATTTCTAATAATTGTAAAAGAACATTACCAGTAGCGCCTTTAATCCCTTTTGCTTGCTTTACGTAATTCATTAGTTGTTTTTCGCTAACGCCGTAATTAAAACGTAGTTTTTGTTTTTCTTCTAAACGTATCGCGTATTGGGTCAATTTTTTCTGCGCCGCCCCATGTTGGCCAGGACGACGTGTGGATTTACTCTTTTTGCTGGTAAACCCAGGCAAATCCCCTAATTTTCGTGTTACTCTTAATTTTGCTCCAGTATATCGAGCCATAATAATTGATACCTATTTAAATTAGAATATGTTGCTTACTAAGAATACTACACTAACGACCAAAACAAAATACTGAATAGTCGTTAATACTCATTTTTTAATCGAGCTTTAAGGACATTCGATAATAAGCTTTCGCTTTGGTTGGTCCTATTAAGTTGAGTCATTGAAGTTTCTTTTTGAGTTTTTTTAAAATTTTCTACGCAATTAAAACCCGTACCTGCAGGAATTAACCGGCCGATAATTACGTTTTCTTTTAAACCATTTAACCAATCTTTTTTCCCCTCAATGGCAGCTTCGGTTAACACACGTGTTGTTTCCTGGAAACTCGCCGCGGAGATAAAACTATCACTATTTAAAGAAGCTTTTGTTAGACCCAAAAGTACAGGTTTATACGTTGGAGGTTCTTCACCCGCCGCTAATGCCGCGCGAGCGACCGTATCCGCCTGGTTTATTTCGAGCAGCTCGCCGGGTAACAACGTCGTGTCACCACCCGCCGAGATGCGCACTTTTGAGGTCATTTGTTTAACAATAATTTCAATGTGTTTATCTGCTATTTGAACTCCTTGAGATAAGTAAGTGCGTTGTACTTCGTTTACTAAAAAGAGTTGTAACTGTTTAAAACTTTTTTTGCAAGCCTCTCCCGTTGAAAATTTTGATGCATAATACGCGAATAGAGTTTCCAACTTCTCATGGGGGCTTATTGGCCCATCTGTTAGTTGTTGGAGAAATTGTACATCTTCACCGCTTGTAAAATTGACTTTTGTATTTGGTTCAACATCTATTACCAATCTACCGCCCAAAGGTTTAACAATTTCAATTTTCGTGTTTCTTAAATAAGCCTTGCCTTCATGAGGGGCCAATAAGCAACCATTTTTAATTTTTCGAGCTTCTAAAATTTCTTCTACTTTAGGTAATCCTTGGACAATGTCGACTGTTTTTAGTTTATCGTAAACTAGGGTCGCCAGAAGATCCGAACGTTGAACTAAAGATTTTGAATCCACACGTAGAATTGTGCCCGCAGATATTAAATAAGGCCTCCCGAGCCTAATTTCGATTTGTCCGGGCGTTACGTTGTATATTTGACCCGCGTACTTTGAGCGGACTGTTGGGGTTAAATACGTTCCAGCCCTTACAAGGTCGCCCTTTTTTACAAGTAGTTGCTGCTTTTCCGGGTTGTAAAAACATTTTTTAATGTCGCTCTCTTTTAATAATAAAATTTCTGTCCCATTAGTCTTATTTACGGCCCCCAATGTCCCAGAGAATTGAGAGATCATCTCCAAATTTGCTAAGGTCGTGTTCGGGAAAACATATTGTTGGTTTTTAACTAACAATTTCAACAAGCTTTTATTTGTTGGGTTAGAAGCCCGTAATGTCTCGTCAGCTTTTATGTTTTCGTATAGACCAATTTTTAATTTAGAACGGTGTCCCGAACTCTGATCGGATAAATATTCTATCCTAGGTTGTAGAGTCCCAGCTTTATTGTTATGCATATCTAACACCAAAAAGGTTTTTAATAAGTTAACACCTGTGCATGATTTAACCCTCTCCCCGTCCTTATAAAAGATACGTTTTATTGTTCGCAACGTGACATTTCTAGTTCGTTCGTTGGGGAAAAATAGATGCTCTAGTAAAAAGCCCTTTTCCTGAGGCACTTTAAATGTTTGAACGGGTCGTAAAAACAAATATTCGGAACCTTGAATATTAATAAACTCGACGAAGGACAGTTTCTGTACAAAAACACTGGCGAACAGTACTTCGCCTGGTTGGACAAAACGTTTGGCTTTATTGCTTACCTTTTCCTTTAACTCATTCAAAAGAAAAAGTTCACCGGGTTTTATTGTTAATTCACGGTTAAATTCATCTATTTGGACAAGACCGTTAAGTTTACAGTTAACATTAGGTAAAATATCTGTTCCCGCAGTAACAAAGCTACCATTGGTCACTTTAACATTTTCTAAACCCACTGTGTTTAATTGGTGTGTCTCTTCCGGAATCCAATATAAAGAGCCCGTAAATATTTTTTTGGTGTTTCTACGTTTTTTACCGCCGAAGTAATCAAGTGCATAGTGAATTACCCCCCCCGTTTGCGTTCTGTAAGCATCCTCTTTTAAAAAAGCTACTGTTTGCCCGTGCTTTAAAAACTCTCCCTCTTGTACGCAAAAATGAAACGTCTTTTGTTGTTTTGAGCTAAAAAGTTGCAAACTATCGTTTTTAGTGCCGTTTTTTATAACGACTGCATTTTTTAGTATCATCGACGAATTCATTACCCGTATTTCTCCCAATTCGGAAAAAGCGTCTAAATTAATGATACCGCCGTAATTATTTATAATCTTTTTACTCACTAAAGTGTCATTCGCAGAAATCTTTTGCCCAACATTAAGCGCCAGTTTCGCGGAACCTTGAAGCGAGTACGGAGTACCAAATAGAACCCAAAGTAAGCCAGAATTTTTGCTAATTTTCTTTGTTTTGTCCTCGCCCTCAGCAGCTTCTTCTAATTGAATATTTTGTAAAAAAACCTCACCGGCCACTTCGGTATAAATATCTCGTTGATCCTCCTCTAAAATAAGATTCGCATCCTTTTTTATTTCGGCAATAATTTGGTTACGGTATACCGTAGTGCCAGCATTTACTAATAGAATCGTATCCGATGGAATTTCTAATCTACATAAAGTGCCGCAGGTATCCTCTAACACGAGGTCAACCTTTTCTAACAACTTAAACCCCCTTTCACCGTGGATTGTTCTAACTAAATTAGGTGCTTTACTTAACTGGTAATGTACAGTCCCAGGAAATGGAGCACGTATCTGCTTCGTCAAATCGCCTGAGAATACACCCCCAGTATGGAACGTTCGCATAGTTAGTTGTGTTCCGGGCTCCCCAATTGATTGGGCAGCTAATATGCCTACCGCTTCTCCTAAGTCAACAATTCGGGAGTAAGAAAGATGCCAGCCATAACATTTTCGGCATACAGAACGCAAAGAATTGCAGGTTAGGGGAGACCTTACTTCTACTTCTTTAAAGTTCAACCCCCGTAATTTTTCAATTACGGCATCTGTTATTTCAGTGTCGGCTGGAATTACCTCCGTCGGACTTATATGCACTGCTTTCGCAAGCAAACGCCCCCCAATTCGATCTTTTAAACTTAGGTCCGTTTTGTTTTTTTCAAAAAGGTCGTGTAAGGAAAGAGCTTCTTGCGTTAAACAATCTTCTTCCCGGACAATAATATCTTGGGCAACATCAACTAAGCGTCGTGTCAGATAACCTGAATCTGCTGTTCGAAGGGCAGTGTCCACAAGACCTTTTCTTGCACCATAAGAAGAGATGATGTACTCGGTAACTTTTAGACCTTCGCGAAAATTACTCTTAATAGGTAGATCAATAATTTGACCTTGCGGGTCAGCCATTAATCCCCGCATTCCGACTAATTGTCGCACTTGTGAAATATTACCACGTGCACCCGAAAACGCCATAATATAAAGAGGGTTTAAGGGGTCACTTTCCCTAAAATAAGTAAGTACCTCATCTTTTAGCGTGTTGTTTGCGTTGTTCCAGATGTCAATGACTTTTTGGAACCTTTCAACAACTGTAATATTACCGCTCCTATAATTTTGTTCGGTAATATCAACTTCATTGCTTGTAATACCAATAACATCCCTTTTTTTAAAGGGAATTCTTAGATCTTCAACGCTTAGAGAGATCCCAGATCGGGTGGCATAATGAAAAGTCAAATTTTTTACTTTATCTGCGATCAATGCAGATTTTAATATTCCGTAATTGTGGAAGGTTTGCGACATTAAATTTTGGAGCTTACGCTTGTTAATCACCTCATTGGAGAATTCAAGCTGCTTCGTTGATTCTTTTTGCATCGTTGATAATAAGTTGTTATTGGAAGGCTTGATTTAAAAGAATTCGACCCGGAGTCGTTTTAAGATAACGTACTAAGGTGTTACCACTTAAGTCTTGTTTAATTTGCATGTCCGGTGATAGATAAATAACGCGGTCTGGTAGCGTTGTTTTTTTATACTGGGCATCATTTTTTAAGTTTGATTCATTGGGGAGACTTCCCTCATAGCGAACCCAAACAAAAGAGTGCAAATTTAACACATCTTGCTTATACGCTGTTATTACATCTTCGAAACTGAAGAAGTATTGATCCCCTTCTAGTTGTTGAGTAGGGTTGTTCGCCGTCAGATAGAAGCAACCCAATACCATATCTTGGCTGGGCGTTAAAATTGGTTCACCAGTTGCAGGAGATAAAAAATTATTCGGCGCGAGCATTAACATCCTAGCCTCCGTTTGGGCCTCTAGACAAAGCGGTAAATGAACGGCCATTTGGTCGCCGTCAAAGTCTGCATTAAAAGCTGGACAAACTAGCGGGTGTAGTTTAATCGCACGGCCTTCTACCAAAATAGGTTCAAAAGCCTGTATGCCCAAACGATGAAGTGTTGGAGCTCGGTTTAGTAAAATAGGGTGGCCTGTCATAACTTGACCTAATATTTCCCAAGCTAAGCCTTCATTATTTTTTATTATATTTTTTGCGGCCTTGATATTATTAACTAGACCTTCATAAATGAGGCGGTGTATAACAAATGGTTGAAAGAGTTCGAGAGCCATTTCACGGGGAAGTCCACATTGGTTTAATTTTAATTCCGGCCCCACAATAATAACGGAGCGGCCCGAGTAATCAACGCGTTTCCCTAATAAATTTTGTCTAAAACGACCCTGTTTCCCTTCAATAATATCGGACAAAGACTTAAGCGGTCGATTATTTAACCCCACAACAGCTTTACCCCGCTTGCCGTTGTCTATTAAGGCATCAACAGCTTCTTGTAACATCCGTTTTTCATTTCTAATAATAAGCTCGGGGGCCATGATTTCCTGCAGTCGAGCTAATCGATTATTTCGATTGATTACACGACGGTAAAGATCATTTAAATCTGAAGTCGCAAACCGCCCTCCGTCTAGTTGAACCATAGGGCGTAAATCGGGTGGTAGTACAGGAATTAGATCCAAGACCATCCACGCTGGGTCACACGAAGAGGCAATAAACTGATCAATAATGCGTAGTCTTTTGATTAATTTTTCCCGGTCGTTCTCTTTAACCGTTGGAATTAACAGCCTTAGCGATTTTGCTTCTGCTTCCAAGTCGAGTTGTGATAAGAGAATTTTTATTGCCTCGGCCCCTATACCTATCTCCACACCGTTATTCCCGCCGCTACTCGAATCAAAGGCTTGCCAATCTGTTTCGACCAAGAGTTGTTTATAATGCAATTCTTGGCTATTACCTGGATTTAGTACAACATAAGAATTAAAATAAACGATTTGTTCTAGGTCTTTTAGTGAAATATTTAGCATTAATGCTATTTTGCTGGGGCGTCCTTTAACATACCAAACATGTGTTACAGGCGAGGCCAACTCGATAAACCCCATACGATGGCGTCGCACGTTGGATTCAATTACTTCTACCCCACAGCGTTCACAAACTGTGCCTTTATGCCGTACTCGTTTATACTTACCACAATGGCATTCCCAGTCATTTACCGGACCAAAAATTCGTTCACAGAACAGGCCGCCCATCTCGGGTTTTAAAGTTCGATAATTAATTGTTTCGGGTTTTGTAACCTCGCCTACTGTTTGGCCGTTGGGCAAAACCCGTTCGCCCCAATTTCGTATTCTGGAAGGCGAAGCTAAATTTATTTTTACATAATCAAAAGATCTTTCTGTTTTAAGCATAGAAGGTTTACCAATAAACAAAATTAGGGAAAATTAAATACTTTTTTTTTGCCATTCTACGGGAAGGTACACTTGAAAACACTTATGTCCCCAATGTGCTATTGCCAAAACGAGGTTGTGTGTTACTTTCTGGTTCCTCCTCCATTAGGTTAACTTCTTTCTCTTCAAAATTTAAGGCTGTGTCACTCTCAACCTTATATGTCGCCACGTCTAAACATAGTGCTTGAAGTTCGCGCATTAATACTTTAAAAGATTCAGGTATACCAGGGCGCGGTATCGGTAGACCCTTCACAATAGCATTCAAGGTCTCGTTTCGGCCCTGCATATCATCAGATTTTATAGTCAACAGCTCTTGCAAAGTGTAGGCGGCCCCAAACGCTTCAAGCGCCCAGACCTCCATCTCGCCAAGTCGTTGACCCCCTTGTTGTGCTCTACCCCCTAAAGGTTGTTGAGTCACAAGGGAATATGGCCCAGTTGAACGAGCATGAATTTTATCATCTACTAAATGAACCAGTTTAAGCATGTAAGCCCGGCCAACAGTAATCGGGTTCTCAAACTCTTCACCAGATCTACCATCTCTTAAAATTACTTTTCCGGGATGCTTGCTTGAAAATAACCAATCTTTATCACGCGCTGCAGTTTTTAACTTTTTATTCACTAAGGCTCTCGAAGCTTCTTCACCGTACATCTCATCAAAAGGGACTACCTTAAACCGGACATTTAAATTATCAGCGGCAAACCCTAAAAGGCACTCAAAAATCTGACCAACGTTCATTCGAGATGGTACACCTAAAGGGTTTAATAACATATCCACAGGTGTTCCGTCTGGTAAGTAAGGCATATCTTGTCTAGGGAGTATTTTTGAAATAATACCCTTATTACCGTGACGTCCAGCCATCTTATCTCCTAACTGAATTTTCCTGGTTTGGGCGATATAAACTTTAATAATTTCATTAGTTCCTGTAGGTAAATCGTCCCGGTTAACACGCGAAAATATTTTAACGTCTAGAACACGACCACAGGTGCCGTGTCCCACCTTTAAGGAAGTGTTTCTAACATCTCTAGATTTTTCACCAAAGATTGCGCGTAATAATTTTCCTTCCGGAGGATAATCGGACTCTCCTTTAGGGGTGAGCTTGCCAACAAGCGTATCTCCAGAATTTACCCACGCCCCAATTTTAACAATGCCATTCTCATCAAGGTTTCTTATTGAATGTTCACTTGCATTTGGTAGGTCACGCGTTACTTCCTCAACACCTAACTTTGTCTGACGAATTTCTATTTCAAATTTTTCAATATGAAGTGAAGTAAATAAGTCATCGTAAATCAAACGCTCACTAACTACAAAAGCATCCTCGTAATTATAGCCTTCCCAAGGCATATAGGCTATTATAATGTTCTGTCCTACAGCTAACTCTCCACTTTCAGTAGAAGCACCGTCAGCAATAATTTGACCCGTGGCGACTTTTTCGTTTATTGTTACGGTCGGTTTCTGGTTAATGCACGTGTCTTGGTTTGATCTTTGGTACTTTGTTAACGTGTAAGTAATAGCGGTCCCTTGTATATCCTGTATAGAGATCGTTCCAGAATTGATCGCCACAACTTTTCCGCAACTAGCGCTCATTACTGTCATGCCGGAATCCCGAGCAGTTTGTCCTTCTAACCCTGTGCCAACTAACGGAGCTTCAGGATGTAATAACGGAACGGACTGCCTCTGCATATTAGAGCCCATAAGTGCTCTGTTTGCGTCATCATGTTCTAAAAATGGTATAAGTGCCGTGGCTAATGACACTACTTGCAACCCAGATACCGCTATATAATCTACTGTTTTCGCGGGCACATTAACAAGTTCTTGTCTGTAACGTACCGGAATTACAGGGCTTTTTATAAAACCGTCTTCATTAATCTCGACGTCTCCTGCAGCAAGATAATATTTGTCTTCTTCTGTAGCGTCCAAATAAAGGGGGAAAGTGTCTTTTAGGACTTTGCCCCGCTCCACTTTATAAAATGGGGTTTCTATAAAACCATAAGAATTTACCCTTCCGTAAGTAGAAAGCGAACCTATTAATCCCGCATTTGGGCCTTCTGGTGTTTCGATAGGACACATTCTTCCATATTGGCTTGGGTGTATGTCCCGTACAGCAAATCCTGCACGATCCCGTGTGATTCCTCCAGGACCTAAAACAGACAAGCGCCTCTTATGGGTTAATTCAGCTAACGGGTTTGTTTGATCCATAAATTGAGACAACGGGTTCGATCCGAAAAATTCTCGAATGGCTGAAACCAACGGCTTGGGGTTTACTAGAATATTGACGCGTAAATATTTTTGTTCAGAAATAGTCATTCGTTCCTGCGCAATACGTTCCAAACGACTTAATCCAATACGGATCTGATTCTGTAGTAATTCACCTACGGATCTAATTCTTCGGTTACCTAAATGATCGATATCGTCTTCGACCGTTGGTGAAAGCCGAAAATTGATTAATTCATTAACAATACTAAGAATATCCTTTGCAGTTAGGATATGAACATTATCCGGAATACTTAAATTTAAACGTTTATTGATTTTGTAACGACCAACACTTCCCAAGTCATAACGTTTAGGGTCAAAGAACCGTGAATATAATAGTTGTTGTCCCGCCTTTACAGTCGCAGGCTCACCCGGTCTTAATTTATTGTGAATTTCTAAAAAAACGTCGTCAATCGTTGCTGTTTCATATTCTTCAAACGTTTTTTGGAAATACTCCGGGTTATCTAACTGGCTAAAAATTTCTTGGTCACTCAAACCGACTGCTTTTAAGAAAATATAAGCTGAGATCTTTTTTGCCTTGTCTATCTTGACGTTTATTTTGTCGTCTTTATCGACTTCAAACTTCACCCACGTTCCGCGATTCGAAATTAAACTTCCTGTAAAGTAACGAAAATTTTGTTTGTCAGAATCCGTTTTGTAATAGATACCTGGGCTCCGCACAATTTGGTTGATAATAATCCTTTCTATACCATTAACTAGGAACGTACCTTCATTTGTCATCAACGGTATATCACCAAGAAATACTTCATTCTCGATTGTGTCCGAGCTGCTAATGTAGCATAACCGCGCTACTGTATATACTCTGATACTGTAAGTAGTGTCACGTCGTTTCGCTTCCGCAAGATTATACTTTGGCTGCCGGATGCTATAGAATTTTGTTGAAAGGTTTAGTTCTAATTCCCCCAGATAGTCACGAATGGCGGAAAAATTTTTCAATTCCTGTATTAGGCCTACTTCTAAGAACCAACAAAAACTTAGTCGTTGGGTCTCTAATAGGTTGGGCAACAGGTACCTATAAATATTTTTTTGTAAGCTAGACATTATTTGGGAAGGTTTAAACTATTTTTTTTTAGGCCGCTTATAGGATACTCCGTTCCTCGGTTTTAAATTTTTTTAGGTAGAAACCAAAGTAATACCTTACGTGTTTTATTTCCGTTTTGCAGCAATAATTTGGTATTCGTAGAAAGTAATTATAATTGGGGTTGGGATTTAAGTGCTCCATTGCACCTTTTTAAACATGTAGCCCACGCCTCTTACTGTTAAAATTAGATTAGGGTTGTTTGGATTTTCTTCTATCTTGGACCGCACCCTTGAGATATGTACATCAATAACCCGTGTACCGCCATAAGTTTTTGACGTGTAACCCCAAATTTTAGAAAGAATAGTATTTCGCGTCAGGGGGGTTCCCGAATTGCTAACCAACAACTCGAGGAGATTAAACTCCACCACAGTTAATTTTATTTGCACCCCCTTTTTCGACACTTGTTTAGTATTTAAATCAATTTTTAAAGGGCCAAATGATAAAATTTCTTGGGTTGGGGGGTTCTGAAACTCGTATCGTTTTACCCGCCGTAAAACGGAACGTATTCGAGCTTCCAATTCGTTTAAGGAAAAGGGTTTAACAAGGTAATCATCAGCACCCAGGTCTAACCCCATAATGCGGGCTTTAAGGTCAGCTAGCGCAGTTACCATTATTATAGGAATCTGGGATTTTTTTCGAATTTCTTGGCAAACTTTGTAACCATTTAATTTTGGTAACAAAACTTCAAGGATAATAAAATTTGGTTGCTCTTTTCTATAAATATTTAATCCGTCCACCCCGTTATCCGCTAGAAAAACGTGATAACCCAAAGCTTGAAGTCTTATTTTTAAAGCCCTTTGAGTGTCCGCTTCTCCGTCAATAACCAATATTTTGTCGGGTCCCGCGTCCCCGTTACATAGCTCCATTTAAAACTCTGTTACACAAATTGAATTTACTATGTTATTATAAGCTGTATGATTGTATTGTCAATTAATGGCGAGCGTAGCCAAGTGGTTAAGGCACTGGGTTGTGGTTCCAGCATTCGCGGGTTCGAGTCCCGTCGTTCGCCCTCTACGTAAGAATTACTATTAAAGTACTATTCGGTTTCCAGAGAGACGTTTAAATACTTAGATATCTCTATCGCTTCCGCTTCTATTTTGTTTAATGCAGTGGGTTGGTCAACTCCAGTTAAAGGTATTTCTCTAGTATCAAATAAACAAAGTAGAAGTTGCCGCTTAGGGTTTAACCCCTCTTTTATTCGTAGGCGTATAGATTTGATCTCATCAAAAGCAAAACTTAATAGAACTTCCCGGTTTGCGCCTGGAAAACCTTTTCTGAACAACCGGATTTTCCGAAGCTCCCTATTATATTCATTGTACCCTGAGCCAACATCCCACAATATAGTTAACCAAAGAAAGGTTCCGATCATCCAACCAACTGTACCGTAAAAGATTAGGACTATCCCTTGGGGTATAAACGAGATCCCACTAGAATCCGAAAAGAATAAAAGGTTCGTCTGCAAATAACTAGACAAGCCGCTAAGAAAGAAACCTAAGCCCCCTAGACTAACGGTTAGGGCCCAAAAAATATTGCTTAATCGTCGAGAACCGAGAAGGTTTGCTTTCATATTAAAGTTTTATTTTTATAATGTTAAATTAAAAGGTGCATAATAGCAATTTCTACAGGCCTCTAACAAAGATCTCCTGTAGAAATAAACATACTTAAATTAATCTTATTGTTCTTAATCCAAAGTAAAGTCCGGCAGCCAAACTAAACATTAATGTCATTAGTAGAACATAACCCAGAAGAGTGTCCATAGTATATATAGTTGTAATTTAAAATCTACCTTGCATATATAAATATTATCGTAACAGATATTACGCTAGTTTAATATATAAAAATTTGGCATATAAAAGTATCTACCAAAAAGTAAAAAACTCTAATGCGACCTAAACAATCTAATTAAATAAGGTCGCATAAGGTTTTTTAATAAGATGCTAACGAAAGCATATCAGGCATATAACGCTGTGTTTCAATAATAAGTCCAGCGGTGATGCTCATCCAAGCCGTAATAAGTACTGGGGCTGTCGAGAGATATTTAAGGAAATTTTTATCCATGAATATTAATGTTATTAATATAAATATAGAAATATAGTGTAAAAAAAAATTAGCTGTTTTAACGTGGAGATACCGTAATCTCGTCTCCTGGAACTAATAGATCGCCCGCTATAAGTTCTTTCCAAGCTGCTACGGGCCATAGAAAACTTGCGGACATCATCCCGATAGCCACCGGCACGTTAATAATGATCTCATTTTCGTTTGGCTTATTCGTTTTTTTAGAAAATTGTAGATAACTTCGACCAGACCAACCAATCCAACCAGTGATGTACAAGAACCCAATGCCTGGCAGCATGAATTCGCCTGCGTGGTCCCAACGACCGTCCGCAATTAAATGCGGCAAACCGTCTGCCCCACAAAGGAGTCCTTGTTTACCATACATGTCAAACCGTGCTTTAGTCTTATCAATTTGGGCTTCTAGCGCTAAATAAGCCGGTGTACCCTCTTCATAATTTTCTAAACGGCTTGTTAATTTTTTCACACTGCCATCTAGTCTGCGTTTAAAAACTGCCGAATCCTTGCAAGGCACTAGCCCACTTACATCGGCTGAAGCCAAATCGGGTGTTGCCGAAAAGACTGTAAACGCTAAAAGGAATAGTAACGAACGCTTCATAATTTTACTAAAATAATTTGTAATTGTTATTGATAAACTTTTATGTACTTATCTACAGTATATGCTGATCTCCCTAATCTTATTAAGTCGGCGTTTAAAAAATTTATAACTCTAAAATAGGTGAAATAACTAGGTTATACGGAAAGAAACACTGATTTTACTTGATGGTTGAGTCAGCGATGCGTACAATCTTTCTAAATTCTTCTTGAAAAAACAATACAGCCCGGTTAGACTTCCCCCCAAGAAAAACTGTATCTTGGCTCTCTAAGGCCCAAATTTGGGAGTAAGTTAAAAAACTTGTATAAACGCTTACCATTAACAATAAAAACGAAAAATAAACTAAAAATATTCCGGGATCGGCCTTAATTTGTAGGCCTGTTGTTGTTATACATTCGACAAATTGCAACTCGTCGGCACGTTCATCAACAAAGGTACCCCCTAATAGAACATCTTCCAGCAAGTTGCCTTTTGTGTCGTATACAGATATTTTTCCTTGTAAATCCGTTAATACGAAAAACAGTCTAGGCAATTGAACATCTTCTGTTTTTAGTGACCCAAACCAAAAATTTTTCCCGCCTTTTACAATTTTTTTCAACGGAACCTGAATCAGCTTTTTATTTCCCAGTTTAATTTTTAATCCCGCGACGTCCCAGTCCGTCTGATAAAAAGTCAACCCATTATAAACTAAGGGTTCGTTTACAAATATTGTTTTCCGTTTCAACTCATAGCCCTTGTTATCCAACAAGGATACATCGGAATAAAATTGGTCAATCGTCGAGTCCTTTGTGTACGTAATCCAAAAATCATTAATTCGACACGATAAGTTCTGGGGAATATAGCTTAAACTTCCGGCCTTAATTACATTTTGAACATGGGCAATTTCGCCACGCGGTATACTTTCTTGGGCAGCATAACCGCCAAAAGACCCCAAAGTAGAACCAAAAAGGAGCAATGCGATGCTTATATGGACTACAACCGGGGCCACACGCCCCAATAACCCGCGATAGGCATAACTTTTTTTACTCTGGCGAAAAACATTATACTGGTTAGAGTTGCATTCAAAAGCAAACGTATTGGAACAGCTCGATCTTATATTTTCCCTTAAATTTAACATTTTAAATTGATCCACTCCGCCCAAAAATTTCCAAATTTTAAAGGTTTTTAAGGAAGGTAATTGCGTTGTAAAGGTGCAAGCTAGTAAGGAACTAACGAATAAGACTAATAGGGTTATAAACCACCATGCAGTATAAACATGGTCTAAGTTTAAAAGGGTAATAACTTTCCATGTAAGAAAACCAAAAATTGGAGAGGCTTCTGGATAATTTTCTCGGTAAAAATCTAATGTTTGGTCTTGTTCGATAAACGTCCCTAAAGCGATTACCGCGCCTATAATAAAAAGGAGCAATATCGCCAACTGTAAATTCGCTAATTTTTTTAAGATTTGGGTTTGGAAATTATTTTTCATTGAATTCATACACTTGTCAAAATCTACCTTTTCGCTTACTATTGTTTTAAACATTATTTTAGTTTCTGCCGGGATAGCTCAGTTGGTAGAGCAGTGGATTGAAAATCCTCGTGTCTCCAGTTCAAATCTGGATCCTGGCAATTTAACGATACTAGTTAACACTTTAGAATTTTCTAGTTGACAATAAACCACTGAAACTTTCTCCGGTGCGTTTAAATGCAATAAAGTTATTTGCGGAACTCCACTTATTATAGGTTATTTCAATATTTAATTAAAGAGATTCTGTATCTAATTTTTCTTTTGTTGGAAGAGAAAAGCCAGGCCTTTCTAGGGCTTAAGGCTATACATTAGCAATACTTATATTTAGGTTAAGCAATATCGTTATCTGTTTACCCCTACTTCGTGATATCTTAAGTTGTAAGATGAAGGAATAATAATATTTTATTTTGCTTGTTATGTTTCGTTGAAACATAAAACCCAGCAATCATTCAGCATAATTCTTAAACTAAGGAGTTTGTCATGTCTCAAGCCGTTGAATCACGTACTCGAATCAAATCAGAACGTTACGAATCAGGTGTAATCCCTTACGCAAAAATGGGTTACTGGGATCCTGATTACGCAATCAAGGAAACTGATATTTTAGCATTATTCCGTTGTACACCACAACCAGGAGTAGACCCAGTAGAAGCAGCAGCAGCATTAGCTGGTGAGTCTTCAACTGCTACTTGGACTGTTGTATGGACAGATCTACTAACTGCATGTGACTTATACCGTGCTAAAGCATACCGTGTAGACCCTGTACCTACAACTCCAGATACTTACTTCTGTTACATTGCTTACGATATCGACCTTTTCGAGGAAGGATCACTAGCTAACCTTACAGCATCTATCATTGGTAACATCTTCGGTTTCAAGGCTGTTAAAGCACTTAGACTTGAAGATATGCGTCTACCGTACGCACTTCTTAAGACTTACCAAGGTCCAGCTACTGGAATCATCGTAGAGCGTGAGCGTATGGATAAGTTCGGTCGCCCTTTCCTAGGAGCTACAGTAAAGCCTAAGTTAGGTCTTTCAGGTAAGAACTACGGACGTGTAGTTTATGAAGGTCTTAAAGGTGGTCTAGATTTCCTTAAGGATGACGAGAACATTAACTCACAGCCGTTCATGCGTTACAGAGAGCGTTTCCTTTACGCTATGGAAGGTGTTAACCACGCGGCAGCACTAACTGGTGAGGTTAAAGGTCACTACCTAAACGCTACTGCAGCGACTATGGAAAGCATGTACGAGCGTGCTGAGATGGCTAAAGAAGTTGGTTCAATCATTACAATGATTGACCTTGTAATCGGATACACGGCTATCCAAACAATGGCTGTTTGGGCACGTAAGAACGATATGATCCTTCACCTTCACCGTGCAGGTAACTCAACTTACTCACGTCAAAAGAACCACGGTATGAACTTCCGTGTTATCTGTAAGTGGATGCGTATGTCAGGTGTTGACCACATTCACGCAGGTACTGTAGTAGGTAAGCTTGAAGGTGATCCATTAATGATCAAAGGTTTCTACAACACTCTTTTAGATACTAAGACAGATATCAACCTACCTGAAGGTTTATTCTTCGCACAAGATTGGGCTTCTCTACGTAAGTGTGTACCAGTAGCTTCTGGTGGTATCCACTGTGGTCAAATGCACCAATTAGTAAACTACTTAGGTGATGATTGTGTATTACAGTTCGGTGGTGGTACAATTGGTCACCCTGACGGTATTCAATCAGGTGCTACAGCTAACCGTGTAGCTCTTGAGTGTATGATTCTTGCCCGTAACGAAGGTCGTAACTACATCGAAGAAGGTCCTCAAATCCTTCGTGATGCAGCTAAGACTTGTGGTCCTCTACAGACAGCGCTAGATCTTTGGAAAGATATTACTTTCAACTACGCTTCTACAGATACTGCTGACTTCGAGACTACAGCAACAGCAAACGTATAAGGCCTTTTTTAGAGCTCTTATGAGCTCTAAATTACGGGACAATTAAATCATTAATTTTCATTTAAGGAGCAATTACGCAATGAAACTAACTCAAGGAACTTTTTCTTTTCTTCCTGACTTAACTGACGCACAAATCACTAAGCAAATTCAAAATGCTATCGATAAGTCATGGGCTATCTCTATCGAGTACACAGATGATCCGCACCCACGTAACGCTTACTGGGAAATGTGGGGTCTTCCTCTTTTCGATATCAAGGATCCTGCTGCGATTCTTTTCGAGATTAACATGGCTCGTAAGGCTAAGCCTAACTTCTACATTAAAGTAGTTGGTTTTGACAACGTACGTGGTACTGAGTCTTCAGTAATTTCATTTATCGTTCAAAGACCTTCATACGAGCCAGGTTTCCGCCTAGTTCGTCAAGAGGCTGCTGGACGTAACATTGTTTACACTCTTGAAGCGTACTCAACTCAAGCTAAGCCAGTAGGTGAGCGTTACTAATTAGTTAGTTTTATAAATTAGCTGTGGTAAACCATCTAAAAGAAAAGGAGTTTTGCATTTGTATGCAAAACTCCTTTTTTTATTTGTTAATCTACGGACTACGGCTAAAATCTATTATCGAGAGGGATTAAAATGCTTAAAAAGGAACAGACAAGAGCAAAAAATTCGCAATATGAAACATTTTGCCTTGTAAAAGTAAGTTCGGGTGGGTGTGACACAAATGACGAGTTTAACAACTCGTTTTCTTTCTTAGCCGATGTTGGTAGTAAGGTTGTAGTAAGGAGTGGTGTAAGAAAATCACTTGCTTACTCAATAGACGGGTGCGATACCGCCGTTGAAAAGAGCATAATTTTTAGCGGTAACGGTAAACTTGTAAAGGAGTTGAATGCAAATCTTAAACGTAACGAAAGTGTTCTCCGCTCTATAACTACAAGGGTTGCTGAAAACGCAGTATAACCAAAAAAATTAGTTGCAGTTTAACCCCAAACGGGTTTTAAACTGCAACTATTTGTTTTAAAAAGAATGAAAATTAACTTATCGAATATTGACAAATTTAGAGCTGCTGTTTGTTTCAAATTCTACTGTACCCTCTTTCAGGGCAAAAATTGTGTAATCTTTGCCTACACCTGCCCCGATACCGGGCTTAAAAGTAAGGCCTCTTTGCCTAACAACAATTCCACCAGCTTGTACGGGCTGGTTACCATAAACTTTCACACCTAACCTTTTTGAAGTTGAATCTCTTCCGTTTTTAGTACTTCCCGCCCCTTTTTTATGTGCCATAATTGTATTTTCAATTTGTTAATTTTAAACAACTGTACGTATTAAGTGCGCAAATGCCTCCTTGTCTAATAACGTAAGCTGTGCAAGCATCTTTAAATTTAGACCAATTGACGAACGTTTTAGTGCGTTTCGGAGTTTACTGTACGTCGACCCTTCTGCTCGTGCCGCAGCATTAACGCGGGTAATCCATAACCTTTTCATATCTTGCTTACGTTTTTTTCTTCCAACATAGGAATAAACTAATGCCTTCATTACTTGGGCATTCGCAGTACGGAATTGGCGTGAATGCGCACCTGTAAAACCTTTTGCTAGCTTTAAGATTTTTTTGCGACGATTTCGTGCAACGTTACCCCTTTTTACTCTAACCATATTACTGATCTTTAAGGATTATTATATAAGTTTTTGTTACATGTAACAAGCAGTCTTTCCTGCTGACTTTTGGTAAATGGAATTAATGAGAACACGTGTCATTTTTCGTCGACTACCGAATGTTTTTCGTGTCTTTTTCTTTGGTCGCATCTTATACACACGAATTTTTGGGCCCGCCAGATGTCTTTGTACCGTCGCTTCTACCGTATAGCAATCGTCTAAAAAGGGTTTTCCAATATCGACTGTATTGCCTTGCTTTACAAGTAAAATTTGGTTCAAACTGAAATTATCACCTTGATTTAAGGGCAGCTTATCAAAATCGTAAAACTTTTTTTCCTCAATCCAAAATTGTTTGCCGCTTGCTTGAATAATCGCGTAGGATACCATTGTTTTAAACAATAAATAAATTAAATTAAAAAAGACTTAGACATTGTGTTATTTTCCCAAAAGGCCACCCTTTCAGTATCTTCACCGCTATAACCTTTCACTATCGAGTTCGAAAAGGGTCGATGTGGATCCATTATGCTATAAAACGTCTAAGTCAATAAGTTGAAAATTTAGAAATTAATGTTAAGTCAAGCCTTCGGTCTATTAGTATATCTCAGCTAAATACAT
>Ga0115008_10000404_pt1 | contig 31946 bp, 26 predicted proteins | sample FraStrMetagenome_FD_87164 | JGI IMG/M metagenome (GOLD analysis project Ga0115008, IMG submission 87164) | Marine eukaryotic phytoplankton communities from Arctic Ocean - Fram Strait ARC3M Metagenome | ecosystem: Environmental > Aquatic > Marine > Oceanic | place: Fram Strait | collected... | reverse complement strand
TGTTTCGATCATATAACAACTGCTACTACTCCTCTTCCGAACCTGTAACTGATGAAGAGGATGAGTTGTAACTACAAAGTAATTTATACCTGGTACAAGAGTAGAAGTTAATAAAATAAAAGGATGAATTGTAACTACAAAGTAATTTATACCTGGTACAAGAATAGAAGTTAATAAAATAAAAGCATACAGTTTAAAAAAATATACATAGCAGTAATTGATGCAGTGGTAGGGAACACAAATACAGATCTGGGCTTTCAGGTTCTTGTGAAAAATATACTTCGGAGTATATCCTAAAGGCAATCAAATTATAAATAGCACGCCTCACAGAAAAGTATATCACTGTTGGCTCTAAGTCATCGAGTTAGATACAACGACACCTTGGATGGTGTAAAAACAACAAATCTGACTACTACGAACCTTCTGCCAGTTACTACTTACTTGTTTTCCTCAACTCTTGGAGAAAACTTCCCCTTCCTCTCACTTTATCAAAGAGATCTCTTTCGACATTCCATCAGTGGTTTCTCAACATAAAAGCATACAGTTTAAAAAAATATACATAGCAGTAATTGATGCAGTGGTAGGGAACACAAATACAGATCTTGGCTTTCAGGTTCTTGTGAAAAATATACTTCGGAGTACATCCTAAAGTCAATCGAATTATAAATTTTACGCCTCACAGAAAAGCATATCACTGACCGATGGGCACACTTTTCAAAGTCAGTCAACTTTCGGAGAGTGTAGATAAGGGGTATAGATCTCAAGATCAGGGCCATACGATTATGTCTCAAGATCATACCAACCCAAGATGCAGAAGAAAGCAATGACTGTTATTATTCCCAAGGTAATTCTGAAGGACGTACATCCCAAAGTCATACACTTGTGGCAACGTTCAAAGCGAGTGTGGTCAATCTGTAAAACTAACGTCCATAGCAAGTGTGATGAGGATATGTATCCCCTAGCTTAAACAATCGATAGACTGCTTAAATCAACTTTATATCTGGTATATGCTCACGCTGCGGTTTCAATGTAACTAACATTAGACTAGATTCAATTTAAGTATAATTCAGTATGCTATTTCAGCAGTAGATGTGAAATCATTATATCGTCTAGGAATGAGAATAAAAGATACTTCGAAGTACTTGATATCTGTTCACTCATGTTGATGTGTAATATCACAAGACGCGTACTACATGTTTAGATCATATAACAACTACTACTCCTCGTCCGAACCAGTGATTCATGAGATAAATTAGGCAAATTCTGTTATGACGAAACAAGAAGTATGATGAGAACACTTACAAAGTTCCGGGAAGTTATGCTGAATTTCTGTCGAAGTGCTGCTGAATGCTGAATGTTCAAAGTTCCCTTCGTAGAATCATACGGCGGATGTTGCGTGGAATCGATCGTGTCTGTCACATTTATTTCAGTTTTTTCACACAATTTTCACAATTCACAATTCACAATCTTTCGCACATCGCTATTCGATATTTAGCGATTAAAGTAAATACTCATCTGAATACCATCGACCGTCTATTATTACCAGTAGATTTGATAAATACTTTACAGTTATCAGACCCAACTGCTTGAGCTAGCTGAGACGGAGTTTGTGATATTTTGCGAGGTAAGACTTTTAAAATACACATGGTCGTCTGGTCCGACACCAATCGTGTTTGTGTACACTGATTGCTTTCGTAAGTATCAGTTGTATGGTGTACCTTGTCCGGTACTTGTTATTGTTGCTAACCTGTGCGTTTATATATTCCAGGTTATGGTCCAAGGCAGTCTATTGCCTTCGGTGCCGAGAAGTTTTGTCGCTCTCTGGTTGTTGTTTGGCGTGGTCGCGTCCGCAACGTTTATTATTCGGTCCAACTTGGTTGCCTTAGGTTCCAAGAAGTCTTTCCGTTTGTCAGTAGTCGGTTTGTTAGCTTCGACGGCTGCTACCTTAGAATTCCCAGACGCAGACTTTCGCTTGATCATTAATTCATGTAACCTTTGCTTCTGCCGTGGGATGATTGGCTGGAACTTGAATCTTATATCAGATCTAATACCGCGCACGATATTTTTGCATTAAACGGTCAGATCCCAGAAACCATGATTTTCGGTGAGACGGCGGACAAGGTACCTACCCAAGATAACCTTGTCATTCGGGAATGCTTCGCTAGTATCTCTAAACTTTACCCAATCATACTATCCTAACTCACATATTGTACTTATGTCGCCCCCCCCCCCGGACATAATGGTTTCTGGGACCTGACCGTTAAATGCAAAAATATCGTGCGCGGTCTTAGATCTGAAATGAGATTCAAATTCCAAGCAATCATCCCGCAATGACTTTGGGGATCCTGTTTTGCTCATTTTTCGAACCGCACCGTGTTTAATCAGCGTTTTGCCAAGGCGAGTGGGAGTTCTGTTTGGCGGAAATGACATGCTGCCTCCTTCAGTTTTCGACGAAATGTTCCATGGGCCTGCTCCTTAAAACCATCAATGATGCAAGCGCTTGGTACACCATCCCCGTTTGTCAGTTTTTTTAAACTGTATGCTTTTATTTTGTTAACTTCTACTATTGTACCAGGTATTGTTGTTGTTGTTGCCTGATTACGAGAGTCCTTTATTGTTTGCTCGTACTCTCTACGATTGAATTTCCGTTTGCCTTTGGATTATTGTAAGCCCTTGTCAAGTTGTTGACATCTTGTCCCATTGCCCTTTTGCCTTTTGGTTTGCTGTAACCCTTTGTTAAGTTGTTGACATCTTGACCTATCCTGTTGTAACTGTATCTCTATTCAAGTTTTGTATCTTCCTTCCGTTTTATCTTATTGAATTGACCTCTCTGATTCGCTTTGGTTCGTCTTTTCCCCCGTTTTTTTACCACGCTTCTATTGGTTGTCGCCCTAATTAAGATGATTTAAATCTAATTGTTCACTGCGACTTCTTGATTGATTGTTTGTTTCATCATGGCAGGTGTTGTGGCTATGCGCGCTATATTCGAACGAATCGGCTTTACACTTTTGGCGGCCACACTAATCACGGACGAGCAAGGAATAGATTCGATGAGCGGACTCCTTAATATGGATGACGGAAATGTGGAAAACCTTTGAAAAGTCCTCTGACGTCCGGGTGGTCAAAACAACTCTGGCAACCCCGATCCAGGCGTCAAGGTTTCTGCACGCGTTGAAGAAAACCTGAAGACAGCCGCCTTCTATTGCAGGCACCAAGAACGCATACTGGGCGGACTTAGTGTTGCTTGGGTCCTTGTAACTCTTGTATTCCGTAGAAGCTGACTTGTCTTCCGACTGCCGAGCTAACCTATGAAGTCTAATCAGTGGAGCGTAACGACTTGACTTCTTCTCGCTTGGAATTGCGAACTTCATATTATCGGTTTTTGATCAAAATTGCCGTAAGTCGGCTCTTGTCGGAAATACAAAATCTCTAAAAGTAAATGAAATTTTTTATAAGTAGATAATTGTTAGCGTGTTCCATTCTTTCAACATCACGAAGTTGAAGATAGCGTTCCTAAAAAGATTTTGATGGTTTAGATCGTAAGCGTCATCAAATCGCGAAATGTGATCAATCTCTCATCGAGATTGAAGTAGCTGTATGCTCGTCCCGTATACGTATGCGGCAGCCCCATGCTCGTATCTCGTGCACAGTTGACAGACATGATTCACTCTTGTGACGTCATGTCCTGTCCTTTTGATATTCAAACGTTATCAGCAGTGTTGTGTGTATTGCAGATGTATCGCAGATGTATGTGTCCTGTGCTTGTTTAAGAGTTCGCTTCGACTCGTACAATTTCTACATGTTCGGAAGAGGAGTAGTAGCAGTTGTTATATGATCGAAACATATAATACGCGTCATCGTTTTCCCTGTTATTGAACCATGAGTTCCTGTAACTGATGAAGAGGATGAGTTATAACTACAAAGTAATTTATACCTGGTACAATAGTAGAAGCTAACAAAATAAAAGCATACAGATTCAAAAAATTTGTTTATGTCCTGTGCTTTTTCGAGAGTTCGCTTAGATACGTATAACTTCTACGTAGACATCGGGATCCCGTGCCAGCGAGGGTAATTTCCGCCGGTATGTCCCGGATGCCGTCAGGACGGGACACCAGACACAAGTCTACAAATTATGGACCCGGAAGTCGGAAGCGTCCTGTGCTACTGTGCTAACTAGACTTATGTCCCGGCCGGGAAATCCGGGACGGGATGAGCAGGAAATGGCCGGGAAATCCCGTGCCATTCCTTTCCAGGGAACGTCGAGACATCAGACATGAGGGTTAGGGAACCTAGGGTTAAAGTACTTCCTTAACTTACACGTGTAGCATAAACCACACAGCATAGGTAGCTTAACACTACGTGAGTAAATCACTCTTCGCCTTATTTTGGAGATCGTGCAGGTTTTCGTCGTTCATCGATATAAGATGAGGCCAGATTTTGACCTTGACAAAAGAAGTCAATACTCCAAAAGGAAGTACATATTTATACGTAGATATGTACAGTTTGCACGAAACTTGCTCGACGAAAAACTGCACGACATCCAAATATTTCCTTATTTTGCCAACCAGAAAGCAATTCTTAGCCACTCACTTTACCGGAATCTTACAAAGAGATGTATCACAGATGTATGATTGTATGATGTATGTACCTGGCAGTGTGTCCTGTGCTTTTTTCGAGAGTTCGCTTATACGCGTCAAATTTCTACGTAGATACCAGGATCCCGTGCCGGCGAGTGTAATTCCCGCCGGGATGTCCCGGTTGCCGTAGGGATGGGACACAAGACACAAGGCACAATACACAATGCTACAAATTACGGAGCCGGAAGTCGGAAGCCTCCTGTGCTCCTGTGCTAACTGCTAACGCTAACGGTTGTTGAAATAAAATTTCGGTAAAAAAATCATAGGGTTCTCGCCGGTAACGTTCGGTGTCAACATGCGTACTTCTGTCATATGTGACGAGAAAGTACGTTCAATACGTGTACGTATGTAATTGCAACTATGAATTACACCTGTCATGTACAAAATGTGAAGGAAGTGAAACTTCAACATTTCCGTACCGGTATTCGAATTTAAAAAAAAAAAAAAAATATTTTTCGGTCTCCACCACACACCAAGAATACAAATTTTTTTCTTCTTCTTCTCTCTTTATGCAATGCTATGCAATCACAAATAGTGCTTGAATAATTCTTATTTGAATCTGGTAAGTCCACGATCAACGCCATTCAGAAACATCTTCAAGATATGAATGTATTATGATTTTTGTGTATTATAATCCAATAGTAATTTATAATGTCATTGGAAAATCCAAGACTTGAGACCTGATGGCTGCTCCAGCCAAACTGCCAACTGAGGAATACATGTTCTTCTTCCTCATTCACTCACTTCAACTTTTTTCGTCTTCAGTTTAATAATAATACAGCTCCCGAATACATTCTAGTAGTTTGCCTTCTGACTTTTATTTTGAAAAGTGGTTTGGCCCATCATGAACAACAGCAGCTCGTTAACCAGCTTGGATATCGAGAAAAATTCTTTACTGAATAACAATGGTAACACGTATCAAAACTCACCCCCTATGGCGTACAGTGGCACGATGTTAAGCCGCAAGAAGACCTCCTCCTGCTCCTTACTGGATCGGAAGAAGTGCAATGTCATGACGCTGCTCGTCATTGCTGCGGTAGGTGCTGTTTCATTTTCGTACTATTCAGGATACTTCGAACAGCCGACGACCACTCAACCAAATATCCCTTCACCCGAAGATGTAAATTCAAGGAACCCAGCTTTGTCGAATCTAAAGGAAGCTTACACGGTGAACTCCCATCCAGTTCTCTCCAATGCACATCCTGAGTCTATTGGTTATCCAACCTTCATGCGTTGGGCAGGTACTCCTGGTGCAGCATATGGAACTTACTTAGCCCAAGGGGTTAATACGACTGGCATTTCTATTCCTACCAATCGCTGGTACCAAAACATTTTACTTGGAAGCCCTGAGGACGAGTTTGGTAGTATTTATACTATTCCTTACATTGTGGATACTGCTGGTTCGATTCCTGGTTTACGCATTCAATACCCAAACTTGCAAGCTTCTACATCGATTGTTCAAATGATTTTTAATGCCAATTTTGGTTTAACGTTGGGAGTTGATGATAAGGCAGGGATCAGTCGTCAATACATCTTGGACGATGTCAGTCAACCATCTGAGCTTGGAGTCACTTTGAAGTGGCCTGCTGTAAATGCCTCAGTGGAAGGAGACTCTGTATTCTTACGTTCTCCAATTGTTCGGGGCATGCCTTATTCGACGATGGAATATTCTGCGGGATTGAGTCCACTTGTTCACAGCACAGACCTGCCCATGTCGCCTCCCGTTGCAGATAGTAGAACAAAATTGACTTGTGACGGTACCATAACGCATGTTCAAAGAGAAGTTTCTATTCATTTTCGAGGTAGCGACTTCACGTATTTAGTTTTCTTTTCTCGGCCCGTAGACGTTGTATGTGATACGTTTGAAGGAAAACCACCCCCGTTTGTCCCAGGTGTCGTTCAACCAAATTCCAATCACTTTACGTTAAGTGTCGTTGACAATTCTACCGAGCTAGAACCGATGGTTCTTAGAGCTGCCGTTGGAAACAACTGCACGAGTGGATACAACCCAATATTCTGCGAAAATGGTCAAGCAAGAGACAATAAAGCCTACATGGATATGCTTCGAGAGCACGCGGAATATTACCCAATGAACCCTTTTGTGAAATATTCCTTTCCTACGAAAGAAGATTTTGATAGTCCGGTGGGTACAGCTGATTTGTTTTTCAATTGGGATATGAAGAAAATGAGCAACATTCAAACCGATATTTCTATCACAATGGAATCGAGGGTCCGAAACAAAGTGCTGGCATATAGTCCAGGCTTTCCCTCGGGCTACTCTTCACATTTTCATCCTAGCTCGAAGCTTCTCATGTTTGCTCTACCCCATCATCGCCAAATATTGACTACTAATCCCGCTTCGGCAAACTCTGAAATTGGGTTTTGCCACCCGACATTGCACGGCGAAGCTTGTTTAGTTCTCGGTGGTGAGTGGACAATGGCCGAAGATCTTGGTAGTATACCTAGCGCCCTTGCCCCACGTCCACCGAAAGCCTTTGCGATATCAGCACTTGCCAAAGCTATCGAGAAAGATATTTTTTATACACCAGATAAAAACTTTATGATTGGTGCGGGAGACACTTACTTTTCAGGGAAGATGTTGGCTAGGCTTGCAAGAGTAATCGCAATCACCAAAGAGTTGAAAAGCCTCCAAACGTATTCATCGCGTGATATCAAAGAAACCGATCAGGATGGTTCCCTACACAAAATCGTACATGAATGCAAAAGAGCGCACTTGCCTTCTGATGATGTCATTGACAATGCTGTGGAAAGGCTCAAGCAAGGTGTTGAGATTTGGTTCAATGGAACGGCTGAAGCGATTTTTACGTACGATGGAAAGTATGGTGGGCTTGTCAGTTGTGGTTGTGATTTCAATGAAGGTACGAGACATTGTAGAAATCGTTTCCCGAACTGCCCTGGATACGACAATACTGGAATGAACTTTGGGTAAGATTCATTTGCTCATCATTATAAACGCCAATAAATATCTTCAGACCTAACCATATGCTTACCTTGTATAGAAATGGGTTCTACAATGATGTAAGCGTCCGAATATTCTTGCTGTAATATAATATGTTACTATCTCATTTAAATTTGCCGTTTTTCAGCATCACTTTCATTACGGATATCACATTTATGCTGCTGCCATTGCCTCCTCACATGATCATGAATGGGGAAAGAAATATTTTCAAAATGTCCTGGCGTAAGTACTTTGCGTTGATGTTTTTAAGCCATCACCTTACTCATAATTTTTGTTGTAGATACATTCGCGATATTGCAAACCCTTCGACTCTGGATGATTTTTTCCCTACTTTCAGACATAAAGATTGGTATCTAGGGAGTAGTTGGGCTTCTGGAATAGCAACGATTGGTGGGCATCCGTACCCCAATGGTAGAAATCAAGAGTCTTCAAGTGAAGCAATTGCTGCTTATGAAGCGATCGGTCTTTATGGGGAGACGATGACAACCGTATTTTTAGATAGTGGTGCAGATGAAGATTTCAATCATGCCATCACATCGAGTCGAGTGAGGGACCTTGGCAGGTTGCTAACTGCAACCGAGCTTCGATCAGCAAAGACGTATTGGCATTCCATGCCAAGTGATACCCCTGGTCGGCTTTATCCAGCCGTTTATGCTCCTCCTGCAGTGGGCATGCTTTGGTCCACAATGGCACAATTCCAAACTTGGTTTGGTTCAGCTCCGTATCTTCCGATTGGAATTCAATTGTTGCCGATAACTCCTGTGTCTGAAGAACGAGACACAATCGCATGGTCAAAGGCTATTTATGGCCCATTTCATGACAGCTGTTCAGCTGATGAGATGTGTTTGATGCAAGGGTGGTAGGTTACATTCTTTATTCAAATTGATATATTATTGGGTACTCATATTTCTTTGCTTCTTTCGCAAAGGTCAATTTTGGAGTATTGTGAGTAATATTCCCTAACAATGTAATTTCGAAATGATTGCTTATATGCGTAAATATATTTATCCGTTCCCATTATATCTATTTAGGTGTGCTTGCAGAGATTGGACATCCGGAATTGGCGCTCGAAGAAACTTTAAAGATTCCGGAGGGGGTATTCGAATCGGCAGGTGGCGACGGTCACTCTATGACGAACACTATTTGGTACATATCAACAAGACCGGAAGTATCTGATATTTACCCATTGACAACTAGCCCGCCAACGCCAACTCCTCATACATCATCTGCAGCATCAAAAAGCTCTACCGAGGTTTCAAAGCCAAGCCCTGTAGTCTCGCATAAAGGAGTCACTGACTGTGGTTTGCCCAAGTCATGCACCTGGAAAGTTCTTGACGCAGATGCAAAAGGTTTCACATGTAAGGCACGTATTGAATGGGTTATGAACAATATGAACAAGAATGAGACTGAAGCTTGTCATCAAGTGAGTGGCCTTGAGTATCCATCATCGTGCGGAGGTTGTGACCCTATTCCATCTCCTCCGTCTACCCAAAATGCTACAACTACAGAGGAGAAAGTGAAACCAGTCGAGTATCCGGATAATGCTTGTCTGCCTTGTTCAACCGATGTCTGTCAAAAAGACCCTTGTCCACCGGATGGTACTTGGTATATGTGTACGGCAGGTCCTTCGAAGGATGGATGTGCGTCAAAACCTTGGCTTCAGAAGGGACAGACGTCAACTGCCTGCACCACTTGCTGTACACTAACACCAGAATGTGGAGACTCCTAGAGAGAGAAACATTCTTTTCTACTGTTTGCGACCTACAGGCGATAAAAAATTAAAATATTCAATGAAAGGTCTTTTGTCGTTGGAATGTACTTTTATGTGAGCATGAAGATTCATCCTTCTCACTTAATTCCAAATTCGTAAGAGTTTCTACATCATAGGCTCGTAACGATCTGACTTCGTCACTCTGATTGAAGCTTCGCCCCTTGGTACTCTTGCCATGCAAGGCCGGACATAACGAGTTTCACCACTAGTCAATATGATCTGTTGCTCGCAGGTGCCACAACTTCCAGAACTACACGAATATTTTATTGGTACTTTTGCTTTATAGGCCGCTACGAAAGAATAAAAATTGGAAACCGCTGTTGAAGCGCAAAGTATAGTGGGCACATAATCTTACCTAACCCAAGACTGTCCCCAGAACGACAGCAAATACATACTCCGTTAGGCCACTGAATAACTGATCCTTCTTCTAATCTTCCTAATGTAAGCTTCACCTCGATGCCTTTATCATCATAAGATGGGTTCATTTGACTGATCCTGTGAATGACTTGTTCAAAAGTTTCAGTTTCGCACCTTTCTCCTTGAACTGCCAATATTCTATCTTCCAGGCAAATAACTCGTTGAACTTCGCCCTTGGCTATACAAGCGATATTGTACTTCGCGGTCGAACCATTTGGGTCGATGGACAAAATGCATACCCCAGCTGTAGGATCATCTTCGCTTATTTCAGTGAGTATCATGCCCATGGGTTTTGAGATTACCACGTCATGTTCTTTCAGACGCGTTACCTCAACAACATCGTCGTGTTGAGATTTTTCTGAATCTTGTGCCATATTAAGTTCAAAACAAATCGGACAACTGTTAACGTGTGGTTTAAAACCGGTTACCACAAAAGGCAGGAATCCATATACACTACTATTCGAAAGCAAAAACGTACTGATCCAACCATCCGCTCGCAGTTTCATTATTTTGTGCGCTTAGATTCCAATCTATATATCTCCTTTTTCCTGCTAACAGTGAAGCTGATGCAGACTGTATGTTACGACTACCTTTCTCGCTAAATGGTTGCAGCAATATATCGCACAGCCTTTGGACATGTGTTCGTCACTACCTACTACTACTTGTAAACTCTGTGACTGTGAAGTGATCTCCCATCCCCTTTCCTCGAAGATTACATAAAAACCCTGTTCGACCTCTAGCCTCTAGCGATATGCGTACGGTACGTCTCCCACAGCCACAGGCACAGGCACAGGGTACAGCCCACAGAGCGAAAAGATTTGTTTTTGGCGCGAAATGTCAAGACTACACAATCCGAACCCGAACGCTTCTCATATTATCATTTTTTGTTGACAAGAGTACCGCTAGCGGTATCCGGTATGAGACAAACTCCCTAACACAACTTCTGAGAGATGATACCATCTAAAGCCTTTCAAAGAATTTCAAGATCTCTGCCATCGACATTGATGCAGGTTCGTTCCCTTAATACTGCATTTGTTGGGGTCGGACAAATGGGTTTGCGCATGTGCCGGAATTTAAAAAAGAACAGTGGCGAAGATGACCGTATTCTCGTGCACGATTCGCGACTACCCGAGGATTTACCTGCGGGGGTTGAAGGGTTTAGTAATATAAGGGATATGGTGTTTTCCGTAAATGGCGATGTGGATGTCCTATTGACGGCGTTACCGAATGACGTTGCTGTCCGATCCGTTCTGACAGAATTTCTCGAAACACAATCTGTCGAGCAATCATCTTCGAAGGGTACTTTATTTATCGATGTTTCCACAGTTAGTCCTTCAACTACAATTGACCTGCATCGTTTGATAACGGAAACAAACAGCAATCATATTTTTGTCGATGCTCCAATGAGTGGTGGTGTTGCTGCAGCTGAGAAGGGTTCGTTGACGTTTATGCTTGGATGCAACATCAGTGACAGTAGTGATGAACTCGATACACTTAATCGTGTAGAGGATGTGCTCTTGAGGATGGGAAAGAAGATTATTCACTGTGGAAACGTTGGAATGGGTGAAGTTGCAAAATTATGTAACAATCTTGCGCTTGCTGTTCAAATGGGGGGTATATGCGAAGCTATGATTCTAGGTAAGGCATTTGCGAAAAAGTAGAGGAACATAAATCATTAGATGTGTTTCCATTATCTGAAAAAAACTATTTTGAAAAAGAGTACTTTTCTTCCTATCATCATGAAATGTATATATTCTTTTGTTCGACAAGTAGATTAGTGAGCTAACGAAGAACTTCTTTTCAATTACACAGGAGAACGATTTGGAATAGATCCGATAATTCTTTCTCAAGTTATGAATGTAAGTACTGCGAAGTGTTGGAGTGGAGAAGTGGACAACCCGCATCCAAAAGTAGCTGAACTTACAGGATCACCAGCTGCACATAATTACAATGGTGGGTTCAGCTTGGAGCTCATGTTAAAAGATATGTCTCTAGCTCTATCGAACGGCGGAAGCGCAGAAGTTTCTTTCAGAGATGAACCAACTTTTCCGCTATCCACGAACGCCCTTCAATTATATCGCATGGCATATAACCATGGTTACAAGAAAAGAGACTTTAGTGTCCTTTATCAGTTTTTAAAGGGCCAAACAAAGGTTTGAGTGACGTAAAACCTTAAAACACTTAGTTAATACAAATATTTTTGTTTCCTTCATCAGTTTTGAAAAGAACAAACACAGGTTTGAGTGATGTAAAACCATGAAATAAATAGTTTATACAGAGACTTTTGTGTCCTTTGTCAGTTTCGAAAGTCCAACAAAGGTTTGAGTGATGTAAATACATAAAACACATAGTTTATAGAGGTAATGCCATTTCCCACGATGGATCGTCAATTCTCTAATCTATCTCCAAAGATACAAGAGTAGATGTTTACAAAATAAGTATACAGTTGAAAATAATTATGAGCGTATAGCAGGCGATGATGTTTGAATGCAGGTGGGTTTCGATCATTCGGGTAATTTGTTTTCGAATATGATTCGTTTTTTTTGTCAGTCTCGCACGAGTCGTGTAGCTGTAGCTGCTAATTTCTAATTTTAGCCTGAAAATATTCCGTTGCTCCCCCAGGTTTGCCCTTAACTCTAATTCTAATTCTTTTCACTTCCACTTCCAGTATTTCCATTTAGGTTACATTCATCGACTTGAGGGGATCATTTCGTGTAATGGCAGTAAACACAAGAAGTAGCAGGAAGGAACGGCAACGAGAGATTATTGACTTGGCGGCAAATCCACATAACAAAGTAAATACTTCCGTGAAGGATTTCTGCTCATCGTCGGAAAACTGTATACCGGTAGCACAAAAGGATACAAATATGTCGAATATATCTAATGAAAATGACTGTTCCGCTCCAGTGGAGGTTTCGATACGAGTTGTTGGTAGTCCTCAGGCAGAGTCAATTCGAGTCCGAGTCCATCCTGATTTGGAAGTCGAAATATTAGAACGAGTTGTTGCGACCGCAGCATACGGTAGCTTCGATAATAGGAGGATTTATCTTCTGTTTCGTGAGAGTGATAGTCTTGGTATATCGCTATATGACTTAGCAAGAAATGCGTCTGATTTCAGAGGAGATGTATTTACGGTTCAGCATCCTTCTTTTCGTCAAGGTAGATTCAAAGGCTCGATTGACAAATTTAGTAGTAACAATGGCCTTCAAACAATTTTGTTGTTGGCAGTTTTTTCCTTTGGTTTAAAGATATCCTGGGAATCGCATGAATTTTTACACGACAATTCGGTGGAAAGATTGCTCCTTTCCACTGCAACGCTTCCACTGGTATGGGCGAACTACGTTTTGGAACACCCAATGCGATGGTATTATAGAAATGGTCCTACTGTCCTTGGAGGATGGGGCGGGAACAAATTACAGAAAATATGTGAAGCTATGATCCCAGCTATTCCTCACTTTGATGAAGGCTTCTGGGAAAAGGAGTCTGAGTTATGCCTCAAGATATATGCGGAAAAGGAGGAGCAGATGTTGAATTTGATGAAACCAATAGTTTTACTTTTTTGCGTTTGGGTTGTGTTTCTTTTTTTGTGGAAGTGGATTTCGATTAAGGCGTCAACAAAACCAAATCCGAAGTAAGTTATGATTGTTCTATTCTATTAGAGTTCATTTTTGATACGCCTCACCCATTTCGCTTCTATATTTAATAGAATGGTTGAGCTTTACAATGCATTTAATGTGTTAGCAGCGAATTTATCGGAAAGACGAAGCAGATAGAAATACGAAACATATTAATTACAACTAGCATGTTTTGTTTAAAGTATTTCACTTGTTTGTCGTCAAAAGTAATCCTACTTAGATAAGTCAAAATAGATTTTCACAGGATCACATAACGCCTTTTTGTTTTTCGTTACAATGGGGCCCAAAAAAAATATTTGTATACCACTATCACAAGGTTATCAAATCAAATGATGACAACAGGCAGCAACATCAACTATTATAGCTGTGTCAAAAGTATGATGCAATGAAGACATGCTTCATTATTTCTACTATACCAAAAAAAAATGAAGATAAATGTAGACACGTCAATAAAGCTTTATGATAGATTTAATACAAGTTCAATGCGAATTCCTCTAAAACGTTGTTCAAACGGAAGAGCTGAAATAGAAATCATTTATCAGGGATGACAGCAGACATTGAAACTTGATTAATCTATGTATGATGTAAACATATTCCTTCGATTCTGCACCCAAACTCCGATCCATAAGAGCAATACTTGCGCAAAAAGTCAAGAATTGTAGTATTAGATTCCACTAATACTTTGCGGGGAAGGCGTTCTCTTTCCATGACCAGGGAATTGTTCCTCGTAATGGGACCAAATGTGCTTGAATACTGGATTGACCTCTCGAAAGGAATAACCTGTGACTTGATCTAGTTCACTTCTCCATTCATGGTTCAAGTTAAGCGCCGCTCTAGCTGCTGCACATATTGCTGCTCCTAGAAGGCTTGGGGAGTACTTCGAAAAGACATAATCTTGCAGACACAAGTTACAAAAGAATTCTGCATATTTCTTCACATATTTTGGTATTTTCTCCATGATCTTGCGGTTTCCTTGCCAACGATCATCTTCAAATAAGATTCCTTTACACATAAAAAAATTCACGAAATGATTTGGTGGTAGAGCTCGTAATTGCCACCCTAACAGTCGTAGAACCTCAAGCTCCCCCGAATCGCGAAATTCTAGAGATGAAATGTTGAGTCTCGTCATTTCCAGCATATCTGGAATAGGTGGACAATGTTCCTCTGCCTCTTCAAACTTGCAGGCGACACTCACACATGCAGTAGCTAGCAATTGCCACCTCCTTTTTGGTATATCCCTCGTGGTAAGGATTTTATCCATATAAAAAATTGCACAATGTATTGTGCTGTTGAGAATATGAAAACGCTCTCCAAGATCGCTCATCCAATCCACCAAATAACGTCTGTAGGGGATATAAGATGCGTTGGGGTTATATAGGTCTCCAAACAACCCTTCATGTTCCAGCATGTCCTTGTGTAATTCGGCAGGATCCATACCAAGAACTTCATTGAGAGGCTGTTACATCAGAAATAATTTAGCCAAACATAAATTTCAAAAGTCATGGGAATAAACTCGCTTCCATTTGGGACATCAACGTTGGAGTTGGACGAAGCAGCGAGGGCGAAATATAACAATGCAGCACTGTCTTACCTCAATTAAATACGGTTTACTGTTAACATTACTATTACATTGTGGTTCTTCGTCTATATCCATATGGATTTGCTTTTTGTAGGGCGTATCACTAGTCATATCCCAGCTCTGATTTGAAACAATGTGACGTAAAAGTTAGATAATGTGGTTTATTTAGAAACGAATAAATGCATCTACTCCCCATTCGTGCAAACACCAAGTATTTAAGTGCTAGGAATCAAACGAAGGGAAGATTTATCCTTCATAGGATAATTTGGCAACAATAACGGGTGTCATGTTTCCGTTATAAGTCTTCCTCAACTCCGCAACATGGCATCTTACCTTAATCGTCTTAAATGATGTTATCTCTTCTCTAGAAGGCATCATTAAATTAAGTTAATAAATATTGTTAATGGTTTAACAGCAGTTGCTGATGGGCTGTCTTATCTTGGAAGTGAGTCGATGGAGTCTGAGGAGGGTGGAGGATGGAGGATGTGAAAGTATGCGAAATGTTTGAGAGAGAAGGTTTATTGCGCGATGTGTCTTGACAAACGGACAGATGCTTGAAATATTGTGCGCACCCTACTGCGCCAGCTGATTGCTGTATATAAATATATAATAACGTACATTTCGAAAGAACGGATAGTCGGTAAGGGCAAAGCGTGCGTAGACTATGAAAGTTATAGCTATTATTATTAACGACCGAAAAGACATTTCAAAAATTACTTCATGTGTATGAAAATTTTGTAGTGTGAAGCACATGTTCTTGCACATGTTCTTTTTCACAAGATATGTTGTGTCTTATGCCTTTTTTAGAGAGAAATGCTTCGTAAGCTGTGCGTGTCGCATGATTTTTCCTACGCAAGCTTTTAGCCGAAATTGAGAAGGTAAGGAATTGTCATTTTCAAAATCTTCTACACATGATTGATATACATGTAGTTAGTTATCAAAACCTCATGTTGGAACTTTTTCTGAAGTACAAAACGATGTACAGTATCTGCTTGAACTACTTTTTTCAAACATTATACAATGTACATGTACTTATTATGTTAATTTCTAATCTTATAGGCCAGTATATTAATACACGCAGATTTTCCGATGTCTTCTAACGGAACAAAAGTTTGTCTTTAGTTCGGTTCTTATATTGTGCCTACTATAAATCGATCCCACATTAACGGATACATCAAAAATGAAACAAGAAAATGGAAACGAATATCTTACGGCAAAAAATCATGAGCAGTACGTTTATAACGGGATATAGATAAAATTATCCAGACCGTTCCTCGCAGTCTCGGAATCACGAAATAACGAAATAACGAAATAACGAAACGACGAAACCGAAAAAGAAAACGAAAACGAAAACGAAAACGAAATAACGAAACCGTCCAATAACGAAACCGTCCAATCGTTTCCGTTCTCATATTTTTTAAACTGTGTAACATACTACACCACTAGTTAACAAAATAAAAGCATACAGATTAAAAAAAAATACCTGGTACAATCGTAGAAGTTAACAAAACAAAAGCGTACAGATTAAAAAAATGTTAGAAGAGTATATGTTAAAATTAGCAAAATAAGTATACCGGGTAGTTGAAAAAATGGTACAGGTGCACGAAAAAGGATAACGAAAAGCACACATCACATTCCAAAACCGCATATTAACAATATGGTACAATTGACGAAAGTAAGCCAAGTGAGCACGTGAAAACAAAAGGTCAAAAAATGTGAACATGAAGGGGAAGTCATTGTCTTTACGCACACATTTAAGCTTCGATGAAGGGGTGGCAAAAGAAAGCTACCGTCGAAATAATTTTTTGTTTCCTCAACTACCAGGGAACCTTGGAACAACACTCGACAGATATTCTGGTGTGTAAATTAGTGTAAAACAGAAAATAGTTTTCGGTTCAAATACTGCATTTCCATGAGCTGTAATTTGTAATTTCATCCTATCTAGCGAGACCAAAAGTGAAGATCCGAGGAAGCCCGCATCTCCTGACAAGGTCTACCGTGCGTACACTGGTGCAACTAAAGTTAAATCTGCAACAACAAATACGCAGCAAGTGAATAAGTAGAAGGCAGAACAGAGACCTAAAGTTGATAATGCGTATAAAAGTTTTAGCAAAAGGCATAGTATTGCAAAATAATGAAGAATTGAAAATGATATTATCATATCAATATTTGGAAATGGTACTAAAACAAGTTGAGAGAAAAATGGACTTCAAATACACAACTTGAAAGATGATATATCAGTTTAAGGAACTTGGGAGATCACAATATGGATATTAGTGCGGCAGCCGCTCCCTCAAATGATGAATCAACTATCGAAGATGCTAACGGTGCCATCTAAAATTATGAATCAACAAATAGTTAACAACCAAACACTGGTGAGAAAATTGCAGGTAATTCGGAATTCAATGATGAATATAAAATAAAGTTGATTCTCTTTAAGATATGAGAAATTGAGAATAAAATCGAAGGATTTATTAAAAATAAGAAAATGAATCAACAAAAGCCTTATGTTGATATGAAAATTCTGTTAGCAAAAGGTTAAACACTGACGAGATAAACATGACTGACATCGAGTTGATAAGTAGAACAAGTCACTCTTTTAGGCTGCCTACTACTGCCACACGAACAATGTACGCTTTATTCATATGTCAAGTCTTCTCATACTTCTGCCCGCTGACGCGTCAATGATCAAATTCGAAAAGTCTTGCCTGCTGGCTTCATAAAAGATTTTGTCTTAGTAAGAAGTAAAGTGCACATTTTAAATGCTCAAACCTGTGAAAGATGAATCGAAAAGTAAGCAGGGGGTTTTGTCACTTTTAAAATCATTACTTAGACAGTGACGTCCTCTTCCGGCAGTCGAAAAATGTTCTCGATCAGTGAGATGTGAAATGAAGAAATAAACATATTACAATGATTTTCACCTTGCAATAAAATTTGTTTATGCCTAAATGTTTCTAGATTCAAAGACACGCAGTGTGGTGTTCAATTTTTAGAGGTAGACAAGTAGAAAAAATAGCATACATAAAAGAATTCGCCTCTGAATATTGAACATGTTGTATTCAGTCTCAGTCTTTTCACACAATTTGATTGTTGAGATAACTTATCTATGATATTCATTTCAAATATCGAGGAAAACAACGACAATAAGTTGGTATGATAAATATTGGTGATTACTTTGGAGGGAAAACAAGGTATTCACGCAGTTCATCTATTTATTAGCTAGGCTGTGGAGAAATCCTAAAAAGCAGGAAGTTTGACTCCCGTATAAAAGGAAAATAATTAATTTGGCGTTGAGATGTATGGCAACTAGGGGGGCTCCCACAGTGAAGTGAAGAAAGAAGTAATGATGCGTCGGCGTCGGGTAAAATTATATGCAGAGAGTTGAAAAAGATACTTGGGAAGTATAAGAGTAGAAGTTAATATAATAAAAGCATACAGTTCAAAAAAAAATATTATATTATTAATACAAGTACCGGATAATACCGGTACTTCGAAGTTCGAAGAACGAGAGAAGTTCTAAATTAGGTGATTTATAACGGAATGTGATAAAACCAAAAATATAAACACAGACATTCGAGATCTGAACACTTCACTTCCTTCATCTCAATCTCAACCATGACGAACACGAACACGAACACCAACAAATATATATTCCTAGAACCAACAAACACTCCACCACATCCAAATAATGTTTTACCGTCCAACATGAGCTATTTCCCATATATCATGCCACGATTGACAGATAATAGCGATGGTACACGAAGAGGAGCGCTTCCCAGTCGATTTGGTAGTACGTGTCATCGCATAACTGTTTGCAGCAGCAGCAGCAGTAGCAGTCGTCGTCGTTGTAACATCAATCAAGATATATTCCATGGAACTCATAAGACTACGCTTCGACCTTCGCCAATTATAACGGATTCTACTAATAAATGTGGTACGAGAGTTTTATCCAAACGTCCGCGGCAGGAAGACCCTTCTTCTTTGGAAGTAACAACGGATGGTGCAGCGGATGAGATGCCCATGGGACCGAGGCGGCGGATTCGTAGTTCGAACTCTGAAGTACGAATAAATCAAAAGGAAAAGAAAACGGTTCAACAGACCTTGGCTATTCATCAATCTAAGCTTTTCTTAACATCTCAATTGTCAAGTGATGTTCCTGCTGGGGTCGCCGCGCCTGTCAGTGCAACTGGCGGTAGTTCGAATGCACAAACGGGCCGAAAACGTGGACGATCGAAAAAGAAGAAGAAGAATAACAATGACAAGCAAAGATCGGTTCGTAGTGATTTATGTAGAATGTCCAAAATCTCGCAAATCGAGATAACAGAGGATATGCTCCACGGTATCGAAGAGTGTGGATTTTTGAATGCCGCTGAGTCTTGGGAGGCGTTGAATATTTTCTTCGAGCAATGCCGATCATCTAAATATGCTTTGTCTTGGACAATCGTCTTTGCTGATGAACACTTTTCTACACCATTTTTGCAACAGAGTAAGAGAAGCTGTCATGACAAGGCGTCATGTGAAATGTGGAACTGTCCTTGTGATTCACGCCGAGTCCGAGCGGCTCAAGTTGCCGGTCGACCTGTGTTTTGTGTTATGTTCGCATTACGTTCGTTGAAGAAATCTTCAAGTCAAAGCGTACAACAAGATAGTGTTTATATTTTGCCACTCTGTCCTGCTATGAATGGCGAATCCTCGACGAAAGAAAAAGTAGAAGAGGGATACGAATTTATTAGCAAGTGGCCTCTATTACCTTTCACTTGCGGTGTACCTTTGAAAGATAGGTGGGATACATTTCGTAATGTACTCATGATAAACAATATAACCTGCGTTACTTACAATGCTGCCGTTGGTTTGATGCCATTGCATCGCCATCGATCGGATGACCTTGGCCTTCCTTTGGATTTAGTGATCACTTCTAGTTGGGACCTTCGTGTTGCAGCTTGGATGCTTAGGCCAGACGCGAAAGAGGCAGATTTAGAGTTCGATGCATTCATAAAAGGAGCACCACATCTTTGCTCATCGAAAACTCAAATGACACAAAATTCATCGTCGCAAATGAAAACTTTAGCTGAAACTAAAGACAAACTGAGTGACCTACTGAGCATATATTTTGCTCTCGATAGACCGATGGATAAGCACGGCTTGAAATCTTCGTTTCGGCAAATTGAAGGACCTTTGCAGTCCATGCTATCTGCTATGGAATTCACAGGAATAGGCTTTCTTCCCGAAGTTCTATCTGATATTTCAACCAAACTTGAACAGCGAATTGATGAGTTGACTAACGAAGCTAAGCAAATCGCAAAAGACGAATCGTTCCTGTGTTCGAGCCCGCAGCAGGTGGCTCATCTGCTGTATGATGTGTTGAAGATTCCCACGACTATGCTTGACAATCGATTGAGCTCAAGCCAAAACAGATCGACCTCGGAGTCTGTCCTGGAGCAACTTAAAGAGACTCATCCTTATCGAATAATTGAGTTGTTATTAGAATTTCGTACAATCCATAAATTGCTTACGTCATTCATCCGACCTTTGCCTCATCTTTCTCGAAAAGATTTACAATGCAATTATCGCATTCATCCTATCTGGATTCAAACTGCTGTCCGGACTGGAAGACTATCTTGTCGCAAACCGAACATGCAACAGATACCAAAGGACTCGGTATTTCAAGTGTTTCCCCGTAACGCATTTTGTTCAACTCGTCCAGAGACATGCCTTTTCAGTTTTGACTATAGCCAGAATGAAGTTAGAATTCTTGCACATGTGAGTGCTGACGAGCAACTCATGAAGCTATTTGGTCGTACTCAAAGTGGAGAATACGACGACATTTATAAGCAAATGTCGAGTGTCATTACAGGAAAGCCCGTAACCGAAGTAAGTGACGAAGAACGCGCAATTACAAAACAAGTTATACTTGCGATTCTTTACGGGATGGGCATAGCTCAGGTGAGTGCACATAGCTTTTGCTTTGGTATCTTCTCTGCAGTACTCAATAATTATGTGTGGGTATATGTAACAGGTCGCAAAAAAATTGAAGATTTCGAAAAGTCGCGCGTTTCACTTTTCCAACAGTTTCTTTCAACGGTTCAGGCAAACAAAAATGTGGATTGAGAAAATCAAAAATGATGCTAAAAAAAATGGGTTTATTACAACAATGCTTGGGAGAAGACGCTACCTAGAGGATATAAATTCACATGATAAACAAAAAGTAGCTAATGCAGAACGCCAGGCTGTCAACAGTGTTATACAAGGTAGTGCTGCTGACCTAATGAAATTATCTATGTTGAAGATAGGATCTTACATTATGAGGTTGTCAAAACGTAACTTAGAGAAAGGTACACATTGGGTAGAACCCAAAATTTTACTTTCTATTCACGACGAGCTACTATTTGAGGTAGCTGATGACAAAGCAGAGATTAATCAGTTTATGAAAGCAATTCAAAACTGTTGCGTGAAAGAATGTGAGCATGATTTAAAGCTGAGGGTGCCATTGAAGTTAAATTGTTGTGTGGGAAAATTTTGGGGAGATATGAAGCCCTGTAATTGAGAATCGAGGCAGATTCTTTAAGTAAAAAATTATGAGCATATGCACTTCTGTCGGGTTTTCGAATGTGGTATTTTAGTATTGATGCTGATTATTCATTTTTTTAATTAAATATTGGTTCAATCATTGATTGAAAAGCACTCTATTCCTTTTACAAGAGAAATCTCATCTTATGCTGATGTAATCGTGCAAACGCTTCTGAATACGAAATAAATTTGCACACCATTGCAGGAAAAAATAAAGAAGCTAATTCCATATCACAAGACATTTGAATAATATCATTGAAAATGCATAACTAACTTTTTTCGTTACATTTCTTTTCCCTTTCAATCGAAAACAAAGTTTGATGACATTTGTCATCAACACAGTACTCTCTACTATTAATAATTTTAGTTAATTTAACATCATTTGAAACTTGTGTAGAGAAAGTATCAAGTTGATGTTGAGTATTTCCTTTTCGTTGACGCAGGTTATTCGCGATAATCCGAACAAAAATTAAGACCTTCTCATCTAAGTGATAAAAAGTACGAAACAACCAACACTCCAACACTCCAATATTAATATTTTTCACTTTATTGTATTTTTTATTTTTCTGCTTTCTACATTTAACTCAAAGCCGAATCGAGGTTATCTTCGCTCTCGTCGCTATCATTTACAACTTCACCAAGACCCAGTACGATATCCTTTGCAGCTTCTTCACGAGCCTTACGGTCAGCTTCCATACGTTCATGATATTTAGCGGCAGTCTCATCTGCGAGTTCAAAAACTCGTGCAGAGTCCTTGAGCATGTCACCAGGTTCAGGCTCAAGAGTTTTTGTGCTAAGGGCAATACGGCCATTGAGTTTATCGTGATCAATGATCATGCACTTTACCTTATCACCAGGCTGGAATAGTTTCTCCAGGTTGTCGATTCGGTCGTAACTGATCTGGCTAATGTGAAGCAAACCAGACATTCCACCGACTTCAACGAAAGCTCCATAAGGTTTGAGGGCCTTGATCATACCATCAACGACATCTCCTCGTGACAAATCATTCATCTGAGTTTCAACAATTGCCCTACGGTTGGAAACAACAAGTTTGTTATTATCAGGATTCACCTCCAAGAACTTCAAAGGAAGCTTGTCTCCAATCAATTCTTCAGTAGCAATAGTTCCAGTCAAGTGACTTCCAGGCAAGAAGGCACGAAGTCCTTCAACAAGTACGATGGCACCACCACGGTTCACAGCACAAACCTCAGCCTCGAAAAGGGCATCCTCTGCATTCATAGCCTTCACCTTCTCCCAGGCTGCGGCGTACTCAATACGCTTAATAGAAACTAAAAGCTGACCATTCTCATCCTCTTCACTAATGATCATAACCTCGACATCACCATCGATCTCAACAAGATTTTCAATCGCTTGTCCATAGGCCCCAAGGCTGGCCTCCTGAAGAGGAAGATAGGCACTGGACTTCGCTCCGATATCAATAACAGCTCCACCATTATCATACTGAACAACAGTCCCCTTGACTACGTCGTTACGGTTGAAAGAATACTCAACACTCGCAACGGCCTCATCAAACGCATCATATCCGAAAACGGCATCACTGGTATCGACATTGGGCACGTATCCCTTGTACTTAGCCTTCATAGTATCAAAACGAGTAGGAGTGGCAACCACCGCAAGCTCCGTAGAGCGGCTATCACCGACGCAAATACAACAAATGAACGAGTGAGTGAAGGAGTGTATACGTGAATGAACTTAATAACAGAGAGTCAAACAGCATAAGAATTCTACATTCGATGACTTACGTGTTGACAGAAGGCACGAAGGTGAACGCCGATACAGACGCTTGAGTAGTTGCGGCAAGAATGACAGCAGCTGTGGATAATTTCATGATCGATACTAACTATTATACTATTACTGTTTGTGTTGCTGTTGATTGTAGAGAGAGACTACAGGTGAGTATTTATATTGGAAATAGGTAGTGGAGATGACAAACGATTATTCACAAGCAAGCAGCAAACACAAACACATAACAACCGCAATTAAGAAAAAGAAGAATTACGAAGCAGAGTCAATCAAAGGTGCGTACGACGGGTTGTACGGGTGGTGTGCGGCGGAGATACGTCAGAGTCTGGAAATAATCTTATTTAGCTTTGATACGTTGTAACTTGTGTGTGCCATTCATTCGATGTTTGTCATATTTTCCAAAAAATCCTTGTCTCACGAGCCCACAGAGCCACGGAGCCATAGATTGTGTGATTTTTGGATTTTTCTACCGTGTTGCGCATATATTATTCGTCATTAGTCATATTGGGAGCTTAGGAGATTAAAAAAAAAAAAGTCGGAAGAGTAGATAAGTTTTTGGAGTGTATAGTAAAAGAGAAATACATTGATCTATCATGACATCTTCTAAGACCAACCCGATCCTTCTACTCTCCTACGCTGGAATCTTTGCCCTGTGGGCGCTCAGTCCTCATGTTATGATTCCTTACACCGTCCACACCTGCTCGCTTGTGTTGTTTATTCTGTATTCGGCCTGTCATCACAGTTTGAACCTCCGGGAACAGGCAGAAAAGGTGAAGAATAATGAACCCGGTGCTGAAGCCGTTGAAGTTATGAAGAAGGAGGATGCCATGCAATTTCCTATTATCGGATCGTGTGCGTTGTTTGGATTGTACCTGGCGCTCAAATATCTTGGTAAAGAGTGGGTGAACTTTTTCATTGGTCTCTACTTTTGTTTGGCAGGAACTTATGCTGTGAGCCTTTCTTTGGCGCCGTTTTTGAAATGTACCAGCATTGCCCCCAAATTAATGAATGAAAAATTGGTATTTAAGCGGACAATCAATATAACAAACAAATTTTTGGCCGATTACATCTTTGAGGATGATAAAATTGAACTCGACTTTTGTGCAACGGATGTGCTTTCTCTCATTGTTGGAGTATTTTCTAGTTGGTACTACTTTACAACCAGATACTGGGTCGCGAACAACGTTCTTGCGATTTCATTTTGTTTGCAAGGTATTGAACGAGTGAGTTTAGGTTCTTTCAAGATTGGAGCAATTTTGCTCATAGGGCTTTTCTTCTGTAAGTGTTCTGCTTTTTATGTGAACTGGTTTGTTGTTCATGTCAACTGATCATCTCGTATGGTTTATATCCATTTTGTAATTTAGATGACATTTTTTGGGTTTTTGGTACGAACGTAATGGTCGACGTCGCCAAGGGAATTGATGGGCCGATAAAGATCCTCTTTCCCCGTTCTCTTGACGGTAACGAAGATGGGAAAATCGCGCTTTCTTTGCTTGGACTAGGGGATATTGTAATTCCCGGTTTTTTCATAGCGCTAATGTTACGTTTTGATGCACATAATGCCAAGATACCAGCGATTCCTACAGATCTTCATTTTCCTTTTCCGAAGCCATATTTTCATTCATGTCTGTTTGCTTATATGTTGGGCCTTGTTTTGACGATGGTTGTAATGATATTTTTTGACCACGCTCAACCTGCTTTGTTGTATTTGGTTCCTGCCTGTGTTGGAAGCACTTTGATGTGTGCTTTTTTTCGAGGAGAGATGAAACTATTGTTTGAATACACAGAAGAAGTGCAAGAAAATAGTGAAAAAAAATCTATAGATGACAAGAAGAATGATTAAATTAAATTATAGTGATTTTTGTTACAACATTAACGTCGTTAGTGTACACTGCTATGTAACAAATCTAGCCTTCTAGTTAAGAAAACAACTATTCTCCGAGAAAGGCAAAGCTTGCCAGTCTTAGATAACAAATAAATTTCAATTTTATTTTGAACCTCTCAAAATCAACTTAAATACAAAACGGAAAATTGAATAATAAATATATATATGACATGACAACGTAAAAAATGAGCGCGATATTGCTGTGCACCCTGTTTTCATTAAATCGCTTCGGATTTTATTGCATTCACATTTTCTTTGCTATTTTGAGGCTCCCCCGAATTGGCTTCCGATGCCGTGGATATGATCCGAAGAAGCCAATTGGACATCGAATCGTTCTCATCAGTCGGAGGGCGAATGAATAGGAGCTCGATCCACTCTCTAAGTGTACTTTCCTTCATGTGCATGTTCCCGCAGATTTTACTCAGATTACCAAAAGAAGTCAAGGGAAGGTTAGGTTTCTTGCTATCCTTTTCCACTAATTCATGATTACTTGATTTCGAATTATCATTTGATATTTCGCTTGGATCTTCATTAACAGCCTTACGCTTTCGACTCTGTTCTACAACCGCGGCAACACGAATCGAATTCTTAACAGGTAAAATCATAGACCTCATTCCATTCGACGAGTTTGAAGGGGCACCACTGGGAGGTAAAGATGATTTTTCACTTTCTAATTCTTCGTCGGTGGTATCGCTAGACTTCCTTTTTACTGCATTCCCGTCTTTAGATGTCACCGTCGAATTATTCGTCTCGGCATCGTCGTGCATGTGGCGTTTGCGGAAGTTACGCTTGGCAACGGGGGTTTGACAAAAGGCGCAATAGCAAAACTTGATCCCTGCTTTCCGGCAAGCAGGAAAACTGCAAACAAGCTCAGTTCCGTGTTTCATGTCTTCCGAAATACGAAAATGGGCCGTTTTCGGATTATGCTCGACTGGCATCCCTCGAGCACGGCAGGGAACCAAAATTGTAATCTGACGGTTTCCAGCTGAGTTGACATTCGTACACGTGCCATACTTATTTCCATCCAGACCGTAGTCCATGTCATTATCTTTATTGTTGTTGATATTAACACGTTGCTGACGAAACACCTGATCATTCATTCCCTCCAAAGACAAGTGATGGTTAGCTCCAACTCCTGGCCCTCTATTCAAAAGTGATCCTGCTCCGTTTTGAATAGCCGGGTCGAGTTGACCAAATAACGAGCGTTGTTGCATATGTTGTTGTGGGGCATGTTGTTGAGTTTGTTGTTGGAGATTCTTTAAACTATTGAGCTGCTGTTGGTACCCTTGCATCTGCATGTAGAGGTTTAACTGTTGTCGAACTTGGTCTTCTTGGACCTGTAATTGAAGTTGACGCTGTCATATATATATTTGACGACAAATGATGTGAGTTCTGATGCACGTTAGAAATTAGAAAACAAGGAGTGCAATTATCAAAAACTTCTTCAAGCAAGCAAGAATAAATTCGATGTCGAAGGGGGTGAGCACGCAAACTGGCATACATATGTGTAATTAGGAATTGTGATATATATATATCGCAAAGGTTCGGAATTTTGTGGTTGAAGTGACAAGGAAACATATAAATCTACTCCAAATTACGAAGTTATCATTCGTTCTCCTTCGATGCTACTTGGTTTCCATGCGGACATGATGATCTTTCCTTTTCTACAGATGGGTAGCGTTTGTGCTGTGTGCTTGTGTACCTAGTTCGGATTGTGACCAACACTTACCATCTCTTGTTGTTGTTGCTGTTGTGCAGAAACATTTTGTTGACCATAGAGTAACGCAGCAGTAGCAAGCGCCTGATCATTTTGTGATTGCTGAAGTCGACGTTGATGCAGGAGCAAAGCGTTAAGATCTGCCTGGCCCAAAGCGTCGGCGCCGGTTATATTTCCTCCACCAAGCTGGGCCGTTGCTGGGACGAAAGAAGCCGCATTCCCCAAATAAGGGACTTGGCCACCATACAGTTGCCTGTTTAGACCCGCAACAGAAGCTATGCTGTCAGAAGGCGGTTGAGAGGACTGATGTTGAGGTGTAGGCTGATGTTGTATGGAGTTCTGACATTGATTTCGAGCATCCACAGCGTCAAGAAGTAGCGATAGTTGACCTTGGGCGACGTTTGAGACATCGTCATCCCTCACGTTGTCGTTCATCCCGAAATTGCTGTTGATGTTTCAGGTAAGGAGGTTTAGTGCTTGTTTGGTTTAAATCGTACGCCGCGCCGAGTTTAATTGCGCGACAATAGTGGGTGTGTGAAGATTGAGGAGAAGGATTACAAATATTTGTGAGTTGTGGAGAGTTTTTGTGATTTTTGGAACAGATGATGCAACAAGCTACGAGTATTGTGTACAGTCGTTCTCTCATAAAAATATCAAAATGTAACACTGCTATTTCCGGGTTCTGCATGACAGTTTCAGGAAGTTCATACTAACGAACTTACCCTGCACAATGTCTTGCACAGCGCACAATGCACAGAAGGTTAAAAGTTATGACCAATACGAACGTGTAGAGAAAGATTTAGGTACATGTACACAATGTACACACATGAAAATCGAATATCTACCTCCTGCTGTTTCAGTATTGTTTGTTTACTTTGACAATTTGAGATGCCTCTTCCTCTCTCCAGAGAAATAATATTTTGAAAAGTAAAAAGTAACTTCGAAGTCAAAGTACCAAAACATATTCACTCAGCAAAACCAAAGGATCCAACTCCAAAAAGAAACCTCTACAACCGTTATCAACCGTGTGCATAAAATAACCTCAAAACCTGTTTGAATAGAGCAAAACAATCAACTTGTATTGTCCAGCTTCTAGAGAAGAATACATTCAAAGCTTTACAGTCAAAGATGGCTCTCATTACTCATTGACCTTTCGACATGTGAATAACAAACACATGTATTGAATACAGGTTACAAAAGAAAAATTAGTCACGAGAAGACGAAAAAGAACATCCGCTTCGGTGAATAAGTTAATATGAGTAACGTCTGCCTTCAAATGAATGCTTGTGATAAGGCAGAAACTTATATTCGCGACTTGACGGAGTAAAATCTTCCTCAAAATTCGTACCATCGTGACTTTGACATAGCCTTCACACGTACGTACCAGTACTGGTTAATGATTTTGCCGATTTTGACTCTCGTTTATGCCCACAAAACGACTGCCCCAACAAATATACCAAAGAAGGGATTACACAATACTACGTGCATTTGTACTTGTACTTTTACGTACATTTATACTATACGTTATCAGTTACCTTGCTAGTTACGGTATGTATATGTTCTTCGAGGTGCGTTAGGTGATGTTGTTGCTCAGGAATGAAAGATGTCTGTTTATTATTTGTGGCTAATAGTCATTTGTCTATATAACAAGGGTCATTAGGATGACTGAATTTCAAAGATTTGCAATTTTCAGGTACATATGTCATTTCAAAGATTTGCAAATTTCTCTGTACGTTCGTAATGAAGAAATTGGTCAACACATGTTAGAGGTACATGTAAAAAACATTAGAAATAAACCATGCGTACAGCGTACATCTATGCGTTTGACGTTTGACGTTTGACGGTTGACGAGGAATGATTGAGTGTTTCTATATATCCACCGATTAGAACATTAATTCGACACGTTCATCAATCCCTACATATTCGGTGATAAATATAAACCTGAACAGAGATAGCGGATCTGTCCCAACCTGTTTGATATTTCGTTAGATGGCTCCGAGACCGGGAATCGAAGGAGCTAGAGCACTTCTAAAGAAGCCCGAAGAAGAATGGGTTCTAATGGAGAAATCCTACCGTGACATGTTGAAAGCGAAAGGGGGTGAAGAGCTCGTGTCTTTACAGGACGAGTACATTGATAAATTAACTTCTAGATTCACTGCGTACAAGAATATTGGGACAGATGATGTTCATCCTATTATCTCGAAAGAAGAATTTATTTCAGTAATGAAATGGAAGTTTCGTAAAGGGAAGGATAGATCAAACTTTTTGATGAAAGGTTTACTTTGTAACAATGAAGAAAATATTCAGAAGGCTCTTCATCAGGCTATTATGCGCCTTCAAAAATATCCGAGCGATCTTAAAGGGGCGCTTAAGATAATAACAACTCTCAACAAAGTTGGACCTGCTTCCGCGAGTATATTTTTGAGCATGATTAGACCAAAGCTTTGCTGTTTTATGGATGACGAAGTAATGGATGTTCTTAGCCCAAGCGGAAAGCGCGAATATACACCGAAGGTAAGGTTACTGAGCAACGATTTTTTCGGATTTTTCTTTCTTTCAAAGCTTTTGAGCATTTTCTTCGTTCATACTTCACAAAGTCATTTTTCGCTCTGGCTGGTAGAACCCAAGAAATAGCTGAAAATCTTGGTGGCAATTGGAACCCCTATCGTGTAGGACGGGCTTTATGGACGGCGGCGATGAGGCATATCTATGATCGACCTGCAGATATTGAGAATGATAGAGGAGATGTGCCCACGGTCAATATCAGAGGTGGGAAGAAGCGGAAACGCACCAATATTTAAGCTGAGAAAAATCGCCCAATATTTCAATTTCTTTATTACCTAATTATGCTTCCATTACAAGGGGCGGCGATGCAATTAGCTCAGTAACATAAGTTAAACCACCTAAATGTCGGCAAAAGATGGGAAAGAAAATTGTGTACCTTCTTGTTCTTCGACCAAGGAAATCTAGAAGACGATAAGGAGGAAACACTTTCATGCCCTTATCAGGTCTTCCAAGCGGTTTTCGCATTGTTATATAATATAATAGTACTGTGTTTTGCTCCATATCTAGTACAAGTTTGAGTTCCTATAATTTCTGCGAGTATGAGCATTTTAAGGTACATAAAAATTCGGCAAAAGAAATGTGGCTCGAGAATCATTTGCATATACGAGGCGTGCATATATGTAACAAAGAATTTTCAATGGGAGTTAGTCCGAACTTCTATATTAATCAACTGTGTAAGTGTTAATACTTATTAAAATACATTTTGAAGTAATACTTTTTCAGTATTTGGAATTTGTTAGTTATCGAAATATTCCGCCCATCCGCGCAACCTTTATTAGGAAATATTCCTTCACTTTGGACGCTATGGTAACATTAGGAACAATATACCGGTATGTGAATATTGCTCCATGTACCATATGCTGATGACATCAGTCCTAACAAGCTATTTTTGCGTTCACTTTAGGTAAGCTTCGAAAGTGCCTTTCTCTACCTGCTTGAATAGCAAAAGTACAGATAACAACCTTCAATGTTCCACCGGGCAATTTCAAAACGGGTGCGACTGAAGGGTTGGCTTCATCGAGCTTCTCTTGTCATTTGTCACTTTCCAAAACGTAACTTTCAATGCGTGAAGAAAGCAACATATAGTGGTAAGTTGGCAAGCATTTTGTGAGTAAGGTGTTAGGAGAACTTAACGTTCATGGTCCATGGTTGTGATAGCAGACAAGTTTTAAAATCTTTTACAAAATTTGCGACGTTTAAGGTTTAACAAACATCATCTTAACAACTGCGGGCTTGTATTGTTAGAAAAGTTGTGCAGTTCAGGGGTGATACTCTTTTCTTGAAAACGCACGTGGAAAATGAGGGTTGCATTCTGAGATGAGGTTTTAGTGATACCGAGAGAGGAATCGAAAGGAAAGATGATAAGATAGTCGAGCACCTAGACCAACAAAACTTATCGCTTCGTTTTAAATTAATGAAAATCTCGATTTTCCTAAAAGTTTCAGCCCAATCTTCGTCCCAACTTAATTTGTAGCATTTGAAACTTAAGATTGCTACGTACGTTTTCAAGAAAATATTCTCACCTCTCAACTGTACAGCCTTTCTAACAATACAGGCCGTTGTCAACATTATGTTTGCTGCAACTCAATTGTTTCAACTTTTGTTTCAAAGATAAAAGAGGAAAAATTCTTTCTGTAAAAACCTGAAACCTTCCCTGGTTGTAATCGATTTTCTTATTGTCGTAAGTGAACACCAAAAATTTACCGCTGAAGCTTGATACGAAATACTGCTGTACTCTATGTGTTATGTGTTCTTATCTTCGTAAATAGAGTCTGAATTCTGAATACCCTCCCTAGAGAACTTTTCTTGAACTTTCAACATTTCGAACACATTTTCTTTGAAAGAAATTTTCATATTGATTTTCTTGTCTTCTGTAAGATTGCTTACAACATCTTTCATTGAAGATATTCTCATTATACCTTCTTGCTTTTCAATGCTCTCTCGATTTAAACTTTTGGTCTTCCTCATTATTGATACTGTGTAATGGTAAGAAATAAATTTCGAATAAAGCAAAATAGATGTGAACAATAAAAGTGTACAGTCAAAAAATGTAACTGGCATCATGAATCTTTATGAAAACTTTTTATATTTACATTCTCACCTGTTGGGATGGTTCTTTTGCTTTTTTGGAATATAAAAAATAGCTCTAATATATCTAATATTTCACGTTCAGTTGTATTTTAATGGAACAGTTCGAACAAAACGAGTACCGTAGAAAATACTTCAGAATTAAGAAAAACGTATAGCGAAGTTGCCCTTGTTGACTCTCAAATCCTTTTCGTAAGGACGAAATATCTTCAACAACAAACGGACCAATTCGATTGTACCATTGCATCCTTCCAATCGGCATATGTTCACGGCAATAACCTCCACGGACGAAGACTCATATGCCGCATCCCTTGGCAAGCTTAACAACCTCGGCGTTGCAC
>Ga0115008_10000402_pt1 | contig 31967 bp, 41 predicted proteins | sample FraStrMetagenome_FD_87164 | JGI IMG/M metagenome (GOLD analysis project Ga0115008, IMG submission 87164) | Marine eukaryotic phytoplankton communities from Arctic Ocean - Fram Strait ARC3M Metagenome | ecosystem: Environmental > Aquatic > Marine > Oceanic | place: Fram Strait | collected... | reverse complement strand
TTTTCCCATTTACTTTCTTTCTTACATACTCTAAAGGAACAACTGAATCAGCTGTAGATATATCATATCTACCAAAACTAGGATATTCTTCAAGAGAATTTGTATTGTTAGCTTTGTCTTTAGCAGCAATATTATCAAAATTAATATCATAAGCGATTTTATTTTTACCTGCTCCGTTTACAAAATAATCTCCCCAAAAGTCTCTTAATTTTTTACTTGCAATTGGAGCACTTGTTCCTTTATTCATTATGTTTTTAAAGCCTTCTCCCCACATTGTTGATCCTCTCTCTGCCCCAGGAGTTAGTACATCAGATGCCATTGTTCCTACTTTTAATTCATCAAATTGATTATTTACAGTATTTAAAAGTCTTGTTTTTGAAGAGCCTTTACTTTTAGAACTTTTTACTGTTGTTAATTTTTGCACTCTTGCTTTATCTACCTGAATTCCTGATTTTAATTTCTGTAGTTCAAGATTATTCATTGCTTTGAATTTCCAAGCTTTTCCTTCAGAAAATTCTTTACCATAATTTTTTGCAATATCTCTTGCTTGTTCTTCACTTCCGCTCATTATAGCAACATTATAAACATCTTGTTCAGTAACTATATTATCTTTAGACCAAGGCCTTAAATCGTCTTTATATACTGATTTAAAAGTCAAAGGGTTTACATCTGCTTTTTTCTCTACATTACCAATGTTTATTTTAGTTATAATTCCTTTTTTAAACAAAGCCATTTGCTTATCCATTGTTAAGCTTGCTGATTTAGTAACAGGCTTTCCATTTTTTAATTGAATATTTCCTTTTTTATCATAAACAGGAACTTGAACTTCAGCTCTACCAACATATAAATTGCTTTGCTTGGCTTTAACAAAATCAGCATAAGTTGATTTATTAGCAGCTGCATTTTTAACTTCTTCTGATTTTAAAATACTGTTTTTATAACCGTTTAAATCTGTTAAACCACCAGAAGCCATGTATTTTTTTAAATCTCCGTTAAATTTAGTAATTCCTTTAATTATATCTCTTCTTGATCTTTTTTCAAGTTCATTTATTCTTTCTTGATCTTCAGGCATAACATCAAATTGACTTGCTTGGTTAAGGTATTCATTCATACCTGCTTCCATTTGCATTTGATCATTCATGCTTTTTTGAGCCCTTTGCTCCATCTTTTCAGCAAGCATAAGATTTTGTGCCCTATCCTGTCTTTTTCTCTCCCAGTTATCAGTTCCTGATAACGCTGAATACATTGCCCAATCGCTCATGTTATTTTTTATTTAAATTTTTCTTTTTTAATAAATAATCCTTTTTTTGTTTTTCTAATTCTTTTGTTCTTTTCTCTTTTTGATATTTTCTAGCTTCTTTTAATGTAAAAGACATCTCCTGTTTAGAAGCTAATAATTCTTTTTGATATTCATAATTCATACTTCCTTCACCGTATTGTTCCTCAAAAGCAGCACGTTCATTCATGTTTTTTATAGAATCTCTAACAAGCTTAGCTCCTGCTTTTTTATTTTGCATTACAGTTTCAAATTTAGCATTAAATTTTCTTGCATTAACATTTTCGTTATTAACAGCAGCAGAATCAAATCTACTTAAATTGTTTCTTTTTATTACTTGATCTTCTTCAGAAATTTTAGCATAACGATCTTGAAGACCTTTGTTTAAAGCATTTTGATTACCCAAATAAGTTCCTGCACTACCATTAGCTGCTCTTATTAAATTTTTATTACTAAAAGCAAAAGCTCTTTCTGCATCTTGTTTTCTATTAGCTATTTCTATAGGAGTTAAGCCTATGTCTTTTCTTCTTATAGCGTCTTGAGTATATTCTTTAAATATATCTGTTTCTTCGTAAGTAGGCGTTTCTTCAAGCATACCTTTTGCTCCAAGTAAACCTCTTCCAATATCCATTGCATTACCAGCAAAATTTCCAAGCTTATCATCTTTTTTTAATCCAGAAAAATCAGGCTCAAATTCAGGGTTTTGTTTTTCATTTAAAATTTCATCAATTTCTGCAATTTGTTCATCGTAATACTCACTTGTATAATTAATAGGATTTCCATTTTCATCAACAGGAGATTCTTGGTTTGCACCTATTGTTGATTCTTCATATCCATCATCACTAACATCAACATTACCATTACCACCCGAACCATTTGTAGTTGTAGTTGTAGTTGTAGTTGAGCCATTAGATGAGCCATCAGATAACCAATTATTCCCAGCATTTGGAAGCAATCTTCCATATTTATCTTTAATTACAAAAGGTTTAGGTTTGAACTTTTTATATATTTCTGATTCTAGTGATGTTTTATAATTAGAAGTTAATTGTTCACCTAATTTATTTATTTTATCTAAATCTTCATCTCCTGCACCTTCTAAAATTTGTTTCCTTTCTGTAGTGGAAAATTCATTAAATTGTTTAGAGTATTTATTTGATTTTTTAGTCTGTTTATAAATGTTAGCTTTATCATTATATCTTTGAAAAAGCTCATTTGTTTTCTTTTCTTGTGTAGTAGCTATTTCTAAGTTTTCTTGTGCTTTTTTAAGATATGGCTCGTACATAGATTTATTACTAGGTGGAGAATTAGCAATTGTATTAGAAATTTTTAGCAATTCTTTTTGAGCATATTCTTTAGCTTGTTCTATATCTTTTTTTATAAAAGGTATTTTATGATCTTTTTGAAAATTAAAATTTATTTCTTTATACTCATCAGTATCTTTACCATAATCAGCCAAAGAAGATTCAGTTATATCTTGAGCTTTAGCAAGTCCTTTTTCAGAAAGATCTTGCTTTTTAATTTCTTTTAGATACATTTCTTTAGCTTCAATAGGTTCGGCTTTATAACCTCTTTCTGCTGATGGATCGTAATCACTATCTTCGTCAATATCAATATATCTTCTTTGAACATTGTTGTTTTCATCTATTGATGAAATTTGAACATAATCAACGTCTCCAACTTTTTTTATTTCTACTGTTTCATTATCAGTAATTGGTTGAAGCAAACCTTTATCAGTATCATCAATATAACGATTTGTATATTGAGGTTTCATTCCTGTACCCATGTCTGTTAAAACACTAACATATTTTCCATATTGGTCTTCTCCTAAAACAACTTCTTTTAATTTAGGATCAACAGGGTTAGCTACTTCATTATAGTAGTTTTCATAAGCTTTTGTATCTACACTAGAGAATAAATCTTTATTTGTTTCTGAAGGCATGTTCTTTTGAGACCAAGATTGAAACTCTCCTTTAGTAATAGTACCACTGTTGTCTTTATCTAAAGCTGAATTTGATTTGTATCTTTGTGCAAGACCTTTGTCTGTAGAATTTTTTTTACCTATTATGTAACTGTCGTCTTCACCTACAGCAGCAGGTTGAAAAGTAAACATATATAAATCTGAGTAGTTTTTTAAAGAACCTTTTTTTGCTCCTTTAAAATATTTATCTACATAGTCTAATTGATCAGAAGGTGTCATTGTAGCTAAATCATCTTGATTTAAACCTAACCTTTTTGCTGTTTTAGGAACAAACTGTATTAAACCTCTTGCTCTTCCATTTTTTGAATTTGTCTTTAATTGTGATTTTTGATCTAACAAAAGAACACCATCTTTATCTAAACTGTTTTCTTTTATCATTACAGATAAAAAATCTTCAGGAGTTGTTCCAGGATATTTATCAGAAATTTTCTTTAATTTAATTAAGAATTTCCTTGTTTCTTTTGGACTAACAAGTTTTGCTTTTCCTACAGGTTTTTGAGTTTTAGGATCGAAAGCACTAACATATCCTAATTTTAGATTTTGTAAATTTATTTGTTTTTTAGAACTGTTAGGCATATCTTTTTTATTATTAAGTGATGTTTTTATTTCTTTAATATCTTGTTTTATTGGAGGACTAAACTTAGGTGTAGTTTTTTTTGTTTTTATGTTTGTCTAAAATACCAGGCATGTCTATAAATAATTAAATTCATTTTCTTTTGCAGTTTTTCTTTTTAAATTAGATGAAATTCTATCAGCTTCATTCTCTAAATTTAAATATGATGTTCTGTATTGAGACATTGTAGATAAAAACTTACCAGCAACAGGAATTTTATCTGTAACATTTTTAAATTTTTCATTAGCTTTTGTAAATTTATTTTTCTTTTTAAGAGCTTCTTCATCAACATCAGTAACCCCATCTTCTTCCTCTTCTTCAGTTAAATCTTTAACTAATTCTTTATCTGTTTTACCACCTGATAACTTTTCTGATGTTTTATTAATTTGATCTTCAATAAGATCTTTACCTTTTTTTCCTAGATAATTATTTAAATTTTCAGTACTAATTGAACTTTCTGATCCACTCATACCTTCTGTACCAATACCACTACTTACTTCTGCTCCATCACTCATTGTTGAAACATCACCTGTTCCAAGATCACCTGTTCCTACATTACCTCCTGCTACATCACCTCCTCCTGGAACACCACCAACAACTTTAGCAGCAAGTTTTGCTCCTTCAAGATTCATATTTACTTCAGCCAATTTTGATTGAAAAAATTCATCATTAGTTTCTTTAAAAACTTGGTTAGCATCACTTCCTTTAGAAGCCCATTGACCAACACCTCTTTGAATTGATTCACCTACTACTCCTGTTCCAAGTAAATATTTTGTACCTCCTATTTTTCCCCACCAATTTTTTGTTCCGTCATCTTTATATCCCGCTAATGCGGCTACTTGTTTTCTAAAGCCAGTCATTCGCTTCATACCAACATGACGTTTTTGTGTTGAAAGCTCTCTTGTATCGTTAAATATTGCCATAATTATTTTCTATTAGAAACTCTATAATGATTTATGAAGTTATCAATTTTTACTGACTTATTAGAGTTGTTACCAAACTCTAATATCATATTTAGAAATCTTCCCCTCATTCTGTCAGATTGATCTTGTCTTCTTATTGGTAATCTTAAATTATCTTCTAAAAACTTAACTCTTCCATCTCCTTGAACATTATAAAATCTATCTTGTTTTTGAGTAGAAAATATAAATTTATCCATAGTTGTAGTTCCAATAGTATTTATTGCTACTCTTAAATTATCAAAAAGTTTAGAAAATTCACTTCCATCGTTTACAGCAACTTCTATAGAAGTTTTATAATTTAAACCATAATAATTAGCCATTAAAGGGTTTTTTCCATGAACGTAAAAAATTCTTTGTGTAATATCAGAGTCTTGTGTTAATAAAAATTTATTATGAGAAATAGAAAATTTAGGTTTAAAAGAATGAAATTGAGTAAATGCAGAAATGTATTCCGAATAAACAACAGTTGATCTAAAAGGAGTTATTTTACTTTTATTAATTTGAACAAATTCCCAATTATCAAATTCTGTCGGTCTTGAAAATAAGTAGTTTTGACCTGCTACAATTTGAACTAAAGTTGTTATTGTTGTACCATTAATTTGTGAAACATACATTGAATTAGACCCAACTTTTAAAGAAACGTATTGCAAAGTATTATAATTGTTTCCGTTTTGAGAATTTCCAGAAGGAAGATGTAAACCACTTGTAGGAAGATTAGTTCCTGTCCAATTAACAAAAACAGTTTCATTATTTTCGTAATAGTCAACATCAGTTAAAACATCAGACTTTATTACAAATATGTTTGACCTAACAAGATATTCGTCTCTTTTAAAAGTAAAAAGAACTTCTCTATTTTTAGAATCCCAAGAACCTAGAATCCCATCTAAATTAGATGGATTATCTTTATTTAAAAAGAACTTAGATTGTTTTTGGAAAAAAGTATGCATTGAATTAGTGTCTGACAAATAAGTTGTTCCATCTTGACCAAACCTCATAGACTTACCATTGAAAACGTCTATCCAATAAAGTGCTTTACCTGTGTTTACTAAAGACCATTGATGTTGATTCCCTGATTTACTAGATATATAATCAACTCCATCCAAAGCAGGACCAACACCTGTTGTTAAAGATGTAGTGTTTTCACTTTCAAGTGCTGCACGATCAAAAGTTCTAAGTTTTCCAAAAGCAGTTTCTTGAAAAGAATAAATTCCACCAAACAAAAAAGATGAAGATGTTATTTGACCATGCTGACCATTAACGTCTTTAAAGCTATTTATTTCAAATTGTCTCCATGAATCTATTGGGTCTCCGTAGAATTTATTCAATGTATGCCTCCATCTTACGGGAAACTCGTTGTTGTTTTGGAAGCCGATTGGTTGACTATTAAAAAAATTATTTAGTTCATTAAACGTAAGAACATCATTATAGTTAAACTCTTCAAGTAATTTAGAACCTCCACTATTAGCTATAAAAATTCCGTTAATAAAAGCAGTACTTCCAGGTGTATCAAATTCTTTTTGAGGTCTTGCACCTACATCTGTATACATTGGATTTTGAACAGAAGACGCTTGCCTTAAAGAATGATTAATAATACATTCATATGGAAAAACAACAGAATAAGAAACGTCTTCGTCAGTATTTTTATACCTAGCATACATTCTTAGAAAACCTAAATAATCTAAATAACAATCTCCACCATAAACTTCTATATTATTGTAAATATCGTTAGTAGCAGAAGTAAAAGTTGGATTTCCAACTGGTTGAAAATGTCCTGTAGAATAAAAAGTAGACAATTGAAGAGCACTTGGATTTACACCTCCATATGGGTTTAAATTTGGTCTTATATAATTTGCAATTAAAGAACCTGCTTGAGTGTCTTGATTTAAATTTGAAGTAGAATTGTAGTTAAATCTACAAGCAGAAGATATTCCAAAATTAGTATGTTTATATAAAATAGTGTTTTTACCCCACATATCATAAGGGTCTCCACTATCTCCAAAACCTTCAACATTTGGCCAATTAGCAGTATCATAAGAAGCACTATTATGAAAATCAAGCCCAAGTTCATAATTAGGAGCTTGTTCAGCTAATCCAAGAATTTTTTGATATACTATACTAGCAGTAGCTCCATATTGAGGTATAGTAGAGTCATTTATACTATTATGATAAAGATTTAAAGACCTATACCATTTACTTATTATTTGAGGAGATTTCCATCTATGATCTGTAGGATTTGAAGCATTTGTATCAGCATAAGTATGATGAATACCGTTATTATAACCACTTACTGTTCCTACTTGTGATGCTTGTTTATAACAAGAACCTACTATTTTTAATCTATCTGGCGTTTGAACAACAGGAATAGTAGATATATCAAAATCATTTTCAGGAGAATAAAACAAAGATTGATTAGGTCTTATTCTATATCCATTATTTCCACTTTGATTTACAACTCCAAGTAATGTTAGAACACCACCAACATTAGCAAAACCTTGATGAGCAACAGGAAGAGGATTTGTTCTAGAACCTGCATCAGCATCAATAACAGCAGGTAACAATATACCTTGATTAATAATTGTAACATCTCTGTCAGTACGAACTATAGAAAATCCACTAATTTTATCTTTAATTCCCGATATGTCAATACCACTAACGTCAATTCCCATTATTCTTAAATGAGAATAACTAGCAACATGAAAAGGATCGTTTAAAACAATAGGATCACTTGTTATTGGAGCATACAAATAATCATTAGTTGGGCAAGCAGGTTGAGATAAAGATGCTGAAACATTAACTACACTTCCATCAAGTTTTAATCTTTCATATGTGTAATCTGTACTATGTTGTTCTGGAAATTTAAAATCAGCTAAATGAAAAGCAAAATATGGATAACCTAGTTTATCGTAAAAAACAATTGCAAATCTATAAGTTTCTCCTCTAAAATAACCAGTAAACAAATTCTCAACTTGAGTTCCTTTGTAATTAGAATAATCATTGTTAAGATTATAATTTTCAAAAGAACCTGAAAACATTCTTTTTTGAATAGTGCTATTATTATATAAATTTTGATGAGTTATTGGCGGAGTACTTGGACCTAGAGAATTTGTGTCAGAAGTCATATCTCTAAAAGTAGGAACTATAGTAAGGTTTGCTAAAACATTTTCTATTTCAGCATTTGTTACTTCAAGTACATTTTCGTTTAGATTACCATAATACAAAGTAGAATCTTTTATGTCTAAAGTTTTAGCTCCTGCTATTCCTTGAAATCTTCCTGCAATTTCGTCAACTGCAACAGGAACTCCATTATTAGCAACATGATTAAAAGATTCTATATTTCCACCAGTAGTTTTATCAATTAATACATCAATAAAAGTACCTGATTCTTTTATTTGTGCATTAGACTCTGAAAATAAATATGCAACTTGAATACGGTAATATCTTTGATCAATTCCTTTTATTTGAATTTCATTTCCTTTACCAGAATTTACTCCACTACCTTCCATTTCATATACATTCCAATTTGTATTACTTACAGAATCAGAAGTAACAAAGAATTTTCTTGTAGGAGTTATCCAAGGAGTAGCATAACCATCAATAGTAATTAACCTGTATGAGTATTGATAAACACCTGTAAGAAGATTTCCTGATATAGTTTGAACAAACTTAATTATTCCTGGAAAAAAGTCCGCTTGACTATTAATACTATGTACCGAAGAACTAACAGGAGTATAAGCAGTGACAACATTTCTATTAAAATTATTATTAAATTTAAAAGTAAAAACTCTTGGTGGATTTGATTTAGGAACTGTTGTTTTAACACCATCAACCCAAAACACTCTAATTATTTTATCATTTTCATATAAAAATCTAGCACATATTTGATTAATAGAATTAAAATTTAAAAGGTCAGGATCAGAAGAATCATTAAACAAAGTTGCATAAGTTCCATTACCTTCAGAATCAGTACCAATTATACCTATTTCTGAAAAAAACAATCCAGAACCAGGAGTTGTTTCTACAGTAGAAACAGAAAAAATAACTTTAATGTTTCCATCTCCCGTATAACCAATTGGATTGTATGGATTAGGATCAGTACCGTTGTTAGCACTTATAGTAAAGGAAATTTTATTTCCATTATCTTCAACCCAATCTAAAGTTCCTTTATCATTAAACATTAATCTACCGTTAATGTTATCAATCATTGAATATGCAGACACATTTGAAGAATCGTAATCTTTGCTAAGACCCTTACTAAATATGTTTTTGCTAATTTTTGTCATTAGAAGAATTTTTTATTTGGTAAAGGCATTAACTGATTCATCATGTTACCTAAATATTCCATTTCCGATTGAGAAGGTAATTCGTCATCTCCTCTTGCTTGAGCACACAACTCATACCACCTACGTTCAAGAGTAGCATAAACATGTTGAGGTATTTTTCCATTTACATACTCAGCAACTTTATACTGCCACATTAAATATTGTTGAACTGCTTGTTCGTGGCTTTCCGAAATCTCAGGCCATCCATTTTCGTCTAAAGCAATACCTTCGTAAGAAATACCAATTTCTTCAATAGATTTTGAATTTATGTATATATATCTATTTTTAATAGAGAAGACTACATTATTGTTTAAATCATTAACGTTAGATTGAGATGTAACGCCAGTATTTAATTTAGCTGAAGAAACAGTAGCCAAGTGTTTAGAACCTCCGTTAGAAGCTCCTTTATCAAACATAGTGAAGTTTTTATTGGTAAGTTCAATTTGATAATTATTGTATTTTAATGCATTTATATAGATTACATCATCAGGAATACATGCTTTCATTCCTTTAAATTTTATTAAACATTCTTTATGCACATAGCTATTTGAAGTTCCTATAAAGTTTTCAGCTTCTAATGCCCATCTTGCAAAATCATCTATGCAAGAATTAACATTTTTTATTTGTAAATTACCAATAACATTACCTATAATTCTTTTAATTGATATTTTGTTTCCTTCCATTTTTATTTTACTTTATAAATAAAACCTTTATTACCCTCTTGAGTAAAGTCTGGGAACTCAAAACCCGAATTAATTTTATTCATCATTAATCCCTTGTATTTTCTACTAAAAACAAAATTATGTTTTCGCCATTTTTTAGGAGCATCAAAAAAAATAAAATGCCAATATCCTTTAGTGTAATTTTCGTTTGTATCTGTTGGTTTGTAATATATAGGTTTATATCTGTTTAATTTAGTTTTAACTATTCTAATAGAACCAAATCTATTAAATAAATTATATTTTAATCCTGAAAGAACAATATTAAATATTTCAGTAAAGTAAATAGAAATTATTAAATAAAACTCTCTATAAGTAATTGTTCTTTTTTTTAAGTGAGGTTTGTTTGATAAATCTTTTTTTATTTGATCTATTGCAGAACAATAAATACCAAATAAATTAACTCTTCCTTTATTATCCCATTTTTGCATAACCCTCTCTTGCATCGTTTAATTCATCATTAACAGCTTGTTCGCTATATGCAAGTTCTTTTTGTAATATGTTAGTTAAAACATATACATACATATTTAACGGTAATGGGTATTCATCTGTTTCATCGTCAAAACATTTTGGTTCACAACCTGTTTTAGCATAAGTATTTATAGAAGTAGGATCTTCAAAAACACCACGAACATTAATGTATTTAAGGTCAGCATCATTTTTTGATAATTCTAAATAATAATTTTGACCAATAATATGTCCTCTTGACATTATTTTACCAAATCTAGTTTCAGATTTAAAATATTCAGTGTCAGCATCTCCTTTTATAAATGGAGTTATTTTATCTATTTTTCCTAAAAAAGAAACAGCTCTTCCTTTTGGAAATCCAACAAACTTTGGTAAAACAACTTTTTTAATTTTACAACCCCAAGTTACATTAGGACAATTAGAATCAGTTTTATCAACTTCTATTAAAGGAATAATACCGAGGTCTTGAATTAACTGTGGATTAATGTCTTTTCCGTAATCTGTAAATTGATTAATTCCTTCAGACCTATAATATTGAATCCAAAATTTAACTTGACTAATCTTTAGTCTTTCGTCATCTGAATTTCCTTGACCTCTATTGGCTATATTTCTAATGTTATAAGCTAATTGATTAAATGTTGCCATATTATAAATTTAATAAAAAAAAGCCTGTGATAGTACACAGGCTTTTAATTTGTTATTATTCATTATTAAAACGCATCTATTGCAGTTTTAGTAGCTGCACCTCTTCCTGCTACAACAAATAAATAAAGTTCTTTTACTATTACTCCTTTTGAATCAATAAAAGGAATAGCAGCATCAATACTTAAATCAATTTTTACAGTATCATAAGAAGCAGAAGTTATATCTGAAGCTTTAATACCTTTTAATTTAAGATCAGCAGCAGTACCATTAGAAGGTACAAAAGCTACTGAAGTTTTAACTAAAGTTCCAGCACCATCTGAATAACCACTACCTGAAATACCTGCTTGAGCTTTACCTTTTTGAGTAATTGTAAGTACATTATTTGCAGCACCAGAAACTACTGCTGTAGATATTGGATAATCTAATAGTCCTGCATTAATTTCTCTTAAAAATTTATTTTTAAAAGCATTAGCTACATTTGTTCTAGTTGCTGCTGCTGTTGCTCCAATTAAATCAGAAGTAATTGTAACAGTATAAGCTTTAACAAATTTTTGTCTGCTAGTTAAATTAGATTCAATTACTATTTTAGCAGTATCAGCTAAACCAAAAGTTCCTCCAAATGTAATTATTACAGCACTTCCTGTACCAGCTGCGTGTACTACGTTTACTACGTTTGCTCCTTTTAAGAATCCTACAGGAACTGAAAAGCCTTGAGACAATTCTACATTTCCATTTGCAAGAGCTGGTGCATAACCTGCTGTGTTGTTTACAACTGCGATTTCGTTTCTCATTTTAATTTATTTTAAAATTATTTTTATATTTATTTAATTGTTTTTTAACAAAATTATTGATTTTGATTTTGACTTACTATTTCATTGGCTTGAACTTGATATTGAGTTTGATTTTCAACAGTACCTAACATTTTTCTAACTGCTAAATTAACAATTTCTTCATGCGATGAAGGTGCTAATTCACAGGCAATATTATTTGCAGGAGTAACAACATCATTAAGAACATTAATTGGAGTTTTTAAATAAACTAAAGAAACAAGAGTAGGAATAGTATCGGATAATATGTTAAACACATTTCCGATACTTACCACATTTTCTTGGGTATAACCCATATTCTGATCTGTTGCTTTGTTAAATGGATCTAGTTGATTTTCAGCTTCATCATCCCATTGCACTGGTACAATAGGTTGGCTTATTAATCTGCCACACTTGTTGGGGGCTGTTCCTTTTAATCTAAGAGCATAACGAAAATCAGTTATAGCCGATAACAATATTTGTTGAGTTGTACCTAATGCAATACTGCGAACTAGATTATTAAGCTTTGCTCTAACTTCTTCATCTTTTTCAAAAAGTCTATAGTTTTTATCTACATATTCAGCTTGAGCTAAATTAATAAAATCATCTTTTTCTTGAGAGGAAAACCAAGGAGCATTTGCTTTATCTATAAGCAAATCACATAAGGTATGCATTTCAACTATATTCATCTTATTTTTTGTTTTTTAAACTTGTCTCAATTTCTGCTAATAAATCTTTATTATTCCTTGCCCATTGAACTGCTGAACTAAAAGAAGTACCTAAACTAATTGTACCAAACATTAAACGATTCAAAGATTCTTTAATAATATCTTCTGACATCGCTTTTCTTAGCAACACTTTAGTTTCATAATCTTCAGAGTTAACTTCGTTTACTAACTTTTCTGCATTAGATATTTGAGCTTTGTTATCATGTAAATCTATAAAATTATAAAGCTCTCTTTTTAATACAGTAATGCTTGAATTTCTTCTAACATTAATAGTCAATACTCTTGCTAAATCTTTTAGTTTTTCATCACTAAAGTTTTTAACTAATGATTCAGCTTCAGTTTTAATTTCTCTATGAGAGATAAAATCTTTAGCTTGTTCTTCAACATTCACAAGTTTTAATAAAGGTCTTGGACCGTTTACAAAATGTGTGTGTTTTTGTAAGTGAGCATAAAGTATTCTGTCATTGTCGGAACTAAGGTTTAAACTTCTTTTTCTTTGAATTTTAACTACCCTAATTACTCCATTTCCATCAACTAACTCTCTCCATTTATGAGAACCGTATTTATCAATTTCGTTAAATCCTCTAACTGTTATAGTACCAGTACGTTTGGGGTCAACCAAACGCACTTCTACTATACCTGATGAATCTACTCCTTTTGTCAAGTCTTTCACTTCTGCTTTTGTATAAGTCATTTTCTTTTTCTCTTAAATTTGTTTTTTTTATGCAAAAATTAATTGTCCACAAGAAAGAGGATTTCTAACTACCATACAAGATTCAGAAAGAATCTCACAAGTAAAAGCATCTCTTGAATTTGCAGCTTTCATTGAACCTTGATCGAAAGGATCTACCATTCCTGGGATATACTTAACAATCATAGAACGGTCAATTCCACCTGCTCCTTTAATTTTTCTTTCTACATTTGATACACCATCAGTTGAACCAAAATCTAAAAACACCATTCTGAAAGATTCTTTTGGATAACCAGTTGCAGGATCAATATCAGTGTGTATGTTTTTATCATCAAATAATGGATTGTGAACCAATGTTAATCTATGACCTAAAGCATTGTAAGTCGTAAAATTAACACCTATTTCCATTTCCATTCCAACTTTAGCATCATATACTAAGTTACCACTTGGGTAAACTAATTCTTTCATAGCTCTATGAAAAGCAACTCTACCAGCAGTACCAGTAAAAACCATCCAATGAGAAGAAATAGAACCTGTACTTAAAGCCAATTGTGCTAAGAAATCAGTAATTCTTTCTTCACTTAACGCTCCGTTGTAAGTATCTACGTTTGCAGCATCAATTTGTTTAAGAACACCATCTCCTTTAATAATAGCTTTTCCATCAGTTCCAAAAACCATTGGATTACCATTAGCATCCATTGTTGATTCGTCATACCAATCAGAAAGTTCTCTTTGATATAAAAACTCTTCTTCCATTAACTTTTGATCTGTAAAAAACCAAAGTCTTTGTCCGTTGTTTTCAATCCAAGTAATATCAGTTAAAGCTGAACCTGTAATAGATTTTGCCTTTCTTGATGTTCCTAAATAGTTTACATACCAATCTGGGTAAACATGGTTTTCATAACCTCTTTCTGATCCTTCAGGAAATGCGTTACCTGCTGTGTTAACAGTCAATCCTATTCCTATGTTTCCTGCTGCTAAAATTTTAGTAACATCATTAGTTTGAAGTTTTGCAGAAAATGTATAACCAAGAGCAGATGCTACTGGCTCACCTAAAATAATTGCTTGAGTACCATCTTTAAACTTAACTACATCGTTAGGATTTAAATAGTTTTCTTCTGTTTCAAAAGTAAATGTTCCAATTCCTAGACCATTTCCTGCACCACCACCTGTTAAAGTTGAAGGTCTGTTTAATCTTCCTAAGATTGCCCACTTGAATGAATTGTCTCCAATTAAGTCTTCTTTAGCAAAACGAGAAGTTCCATCTACAAAATAGTTAAGAGAATACTGAGGGTATTGTCTGATTAATGTTTTTGAAATTTCTGGGTATTTCAAAAGATTTTGAACTAAAGAATTCGCTTCAATAGTTTCTTTTCCGTATGTTCCTTTGTGAAACTGCATATTTTTTTTTATTAAAAATTAATAATTATTTATTTCTTATTCCAAATTTTCCAGGATCAAATCCCTCTCCTGTACTCGGGTCTGCAAATGTTCTTGTTCCTGCATTTGCGTCAGGATTGCCAATTTCTTTAATGATATCAGCACGACCACTATTAAAGCCTTGATTTCTCATAGCTTTTAAAATAGTTTCTCTGTTTCTCCATAACCAAGCTGATTCAGCTAATGATGAAGAACTCGAAGTGATTTCATTTAAGTAATTTCCGCTTGTGATGTATTCTTCATGATCTTTTCGAACATTGTCCACTTTGTCAGAAGTTGCCATCTTAAACCCAAACATTTGGTCCGTTGAACCTAAATAAGAATTTAATTCCCTTATACCATCTTCTCGCTCTTGATTTTGCTTTGCAATTTCATTAGCTTCGGCGTTAATTAACTCTTTTTTCTCAAAGTCAATAGCACTGGTTAAGGTGTTGCGTATTTTTTTGGCTTCTATATCTAAAATATCGTTATCTAAATATCTTTCAATAGCATTTTCTAATTCTTTTCCTTCAAACCCATCAACCTTTAAATTTTCGGTTACTAAATCTTTATCTTCTAAATTAAGAAGTTTTTTGTAATTTCCAATTTTTTCATTAGTTTTCGGGTAGTTTTCTTTTAATCTTTTATTTTCATTAACAATATCAGTTAATGATTCTTTTAATTCGTTTATGTTTTTTGCTTTTAAATTTAACTCATTAGCTACATAACTAAATTGATCTTCTGAAATAGAAATTTCTTTATTATCTACTTCTTTATTAACTTCTTTACTCTCTTCTGTTTTAATTGTTTCGTTAGCGTTTTCAGTTTTTGTTTCATTCTGATTAAAACTATTGCTATTTCGGTCAGGAATAGCATCACCCCAAATAAAATTATTGTCGCTTCTATCTGACTTATCACTATCACTAAAAGAATTAGCATTTTCGCCATCATTACTTTTTTCTGTTTCAACCTGTTTTTCTCTTTCAGGAGCTTTTTCTTCTTTTACTTCTAAAGTTTTTACTGGTTCTGTGAAAGCACTGAAATCAAAAATATCTCCTTTGTTTTCTTCGCTTAGTCCGTTTTCTTTTTCTTTTTCTTCTATACTCATGTCTAAATTTAATTAATTATTATAACAATTATTGATTTACTTCATTTGATTCTTCATTTAATTGTTCTGACTGATCGTTCATCATCTGAGTTTCTTTATTTGAATCTGCCAACATTTGTTGATCTAATTTTGATTGAGACTCTACAGACTGCATATCTTCTGCTCTTTCAGAATTAAAAGAATTTATATTTTCTTCTCCTTCTAATTTCATAGCAGTAGTTCTTATGTCAGCTTCTGCTTTAATTTTAGCAACTTCAATTGGAACATTTATTTTTTGTTGATTTATTTCATTTGCTTGTTGAGCAATTTCACTTTGCTGTTGACTTTGTTGTTGTTGCATTTCTTGCATAGTTTTCATTCCTTTAACAAGTATAGATTCAACTTCAGAAGCTGATTCAGCGTTCATAGCTTTAATACTTGAAATTGGATCAAGACTTCCTGTAGAAGCCATTCTATCCATTAAAGAGAACATAGATTGTTTTCTTTGTAGCTCTTTTGAAGAGTTTTCTACAAAAATTCCATATTCGTCTAATGCTGAAGATTTATCCCATTTGAATGTTTCAAATCCCATATCTCCAAAAACATTTATCATTCTGTTTTCCTCTGACCAACAATACCTAAACAAGTTAGCAGCCTCGTTCATTACATCTCCGATTATATCATAATGTAAATCGAACAATGGTGCAGTAATCAACGTAGACTGCATAACACTCCTTTCATTTACACCAACAGCGTCACTTGATTTGCTTATACCAGACCGAGAAGCAGTAATACCTGTTAACTGATCAGCTGTCTGCTCAAGCATTACTTTTAAATTAATTAATTGACCAATAGATTGAGATAATGTTAAATCAATTTGTTGAAATTGATTAAAAGAACTTCCTTGCATTCCTTCTGATCTACTGTTTATAATAACAAGTCCAGAGTTTTTTGCATGATACATTACATCTTCTAATGGTACGTTTTTAGGTTTTTGAGAAACATCATAAACTAAAGCTTTACCTCCTGATCTTGCCATTGCTAAATCAACTTGATACATAACAAGATTATAAAGTATTTGAATGTTTTTAAGAGAATCAACTACAGATAGTGTTTGAGAATTAAAACTGTTTTTAATAATTCCAAAAAAACCTAATTTACAATTAGCATAATTATCTTCATGTCTAACAATGTTTGGTTTTCTCCCCCAAGCTAAAAGAATTTCATGACCAGCTCTTATTGCATACCTTACATCAGAAATAACTTTTGTAACAACCTTTTCTCCATCTTTACCTTTATAATCATCTTTGACCATTTTATAAAAGTCAATAGACTTATCATATTTATTAGGAGTTACTTTATATTTCATTGTTTTGAATGATTTCCATTCAACATCAACAACACGAACTTTTAAATTTGTAGAATTACTACTCATGTAACAATCGTAGCCAGAATTTAATTCGTTAATAGAATTAGAATCCATTTTTTCTAATTTTTCTAATTCATCAACTACACTTCCTGAAAGTTGAAACCTGTCTACTATTTCATTAACAGTGTACCAATTATCAAGACCTGCAAATTTAGAATCTTGTAAGTTCTCTTTGTCAGAATCAAAATCATATATTACAGAGCGAGGATCAATTCTTTCAATATAAGGGTCTCTGTTTTTTACGGTAACTCTATAAAATTCTTTTCCTGTAATTGTTAAATCATAAAACCCTCTTTTAAAAACAGATTTTAGTTTTTGTTTTTGTGATATGAAATTTAATCCAACATGAACTTGCTCTTCTACAATGTCTCTAAATCTTTTGTTTTGAAATTGTTCTACATCTTCGGGAACTTCTTCCCCAATTTCTTCATCTTTTAATTCAGTACCAAGTGCTTTTTCTATTTCTCTTCTTATAGGCTTTAGAATTACTTCTGCTGCCATTTGAATTTTCTTTTCGTTTTTTCTTCTAATAGCATTTCTGTTAACAACATTTACTGACCACTTTAATGGTTGAGAAACTATCTCACCAGCCAATAAATCAATCTTAGGCATTATGATAGGATAATTAACAAAACGAGCAGGAGCTGTAATTCCATACATGTCTGTAACATATTTAAATTGTTTTTTATCAAACTGCCCCGTAACTAATAAATAGTTTTCATAATCTTTTGTTTTTTCAGCAGCATAACTTGAACTTGATTTGTTATATTTTAAAATATCATCAAGACAGCCATTATGCCATTCTTTAGTTTTCTGAGATTCTGGTATGTTTTGTTTTGAAAATTTCATATTATTTATTCTTCATCAAAGTTATAATCAAAAGTAGCTTTTCTGCTTGAATTATTTAGGTTTGAGTTATTTTTATTATGTATAGAAATAATATTACCTGAACTATCTTTAGCAAAATGTGGTATATGCATTCTTTCTTCTTCTTTGTCTTTTTTATGAGTTACTTTTCTCAAATTATCCATATCATGCAATAAGGCTATACCAAAAGCCATTGCTCTATCTGTGTTCTTAGTTCCATAAACGGTTAACTCTATTAAAAGTTTTAAGAAGTAAATGTCTTCCCAACTCGTTTTTATGTATTCGTCAATCAATTCTGTTATTAGTTTTTTCTGATGAGTTTTCATATGAACCCCATACTTGTTGGCTACAACAGAATAAGGAGAATCAGCAGAACGAGGCCTTTCTTTTAAATACCTAGTCATCTTTTTTTCAATAAAATATTTTAAAAAACCATCGTCATTGTATTCAACTAACACAAGACTGTCGTAAAAGATAGCTAATTTTAAGCAATTTTCGTAAAAAATAGCTTTGCTTTCTGGTCGATCAGTATAAAAAGCGACAGGCATCTCACACGGTACATCAGTATTAACAAATCTTCTGTAAACACACATACAGCCTTTTGATCTGTCTTTATTTGCCTTACCATTCTTTTTTATGTGTTCTAAATCATCATCTATATGATAAGGATCGACAGAAGAAACATCACAATTTTTAAATTCATCTAAAGGCATTTCTACAATTTCAAAAGGAAACATTTCTTTATCTGAATTTTGCAAATCAACATTACCAAAGTCTTCTATCCAAATTGGTTTTCCTCCAAATATTTCTTTACCATTTGAATCTACAGGCCAATTAAGTTTTCCTTTTCTTACAATATCAAATCTATTGTTTGTATTTATATTTGCAATTTGTTTATTCAAAAGGTCTAACCTAAAAGGAGAACCACCTGTTCTTAAAAAAGCATGAGATATTTCTAAAGGCATCTCTTGTCTAAAAGCATATAAATCAGAAATATCCCCAGAGTTTGCTTTTAATAATGCTCTTCTTTCAATATCTTCACTTGCCCCTTTTGTGTCTGATATACCCTTACTCATATCAAAAAAACCAGGATATACTTTGTTTGCAGGAATAAATAAAGGTTTTAAATTATATTTATCAGCATTAGTAAACATTTCCATATAATCATCAGATTCAATTTCCATTTGATTAGAAGTTCCACCAATAATAGGAGTACCAAACTGAATAGCACCATCTCTAAAACATTCCTCAGAAGCTTGTAGTGATTTTTTTAATTTTAAAAATTCTCCTGCTTCCTCAAAAATCATATAGTTTAAAGAAGTTCCCCTAAAAGCACCAGGGTTATCCATTGTTCTAAAGTGAACCATAGACATCATACCTGTGTCAATCCAAACACCATCTTCTTTAACTTTATATCCTGACATAAGAAGCTCTTCATTATCACGAAGAACTTTATTACGAAGTCTTTTTGGTAAAGAATTGTAAGATAACATCATCTTTTTTTTAAAATCCTGAACGTACAATTCTTTTTGTGCTCCTATTCCGTTTTCAGAATGAGCATAACAAATCCATTCGTGTAAAAGAATGTTTGCGTTCATAAAAGAAAAACCTTTCCTACGTGCTTTTAAAACAATAACTCCATAACCACCTTGTTTTGCTTTAGATATTTCCGTAAAGTATTCATGATCTTGATCTCTATAGATTGGAGATATCATTCCTTTTCTTCTTGCGTTAGGAGCAAGACCGTGTATTTTAGAAAAATTTAAATAAAAATAATAATTACCAGGCATATATGTTCCACCCGAAGGTTTCCAACCATTAATTATTCTTCTTTTTTGTTCTTTCCAAAATGAATTATAAACAAGAGATCCTCTAAGGAATTTTTTATATCCTTTATATTCATTGCTGTATAATACAGGTTGATATTTTATTCCGTCTATCATTAAGCTTTAAATTTTTCTTCTTGCTCAAACATAGATAAATCATCATCACCATCCATACCTGACATTTTATTACCCGATTCAATATCTGTTAAAATAGCATTTCTAATATCTCTTCTTGATTTTGCAGCCTTACCCATATCTTGCTGAATAGTATTTATTTCTGAAAGGTTTTCTTTAGTAACTTTCATTTCTTGAAATATTTTTACAGCTTCTGCTGATTTGTTAACCATTGCACGATACTCTTCAATGTCTGCATCATATATTATTTTCTTATATTCTTTTATAGCTTCAACTATCTTAGGCTTATTTATGAAAGAACATTTCTCTTTTTCAAGTATCATGTTGTTTACTATTTGTTTTCTCTGCTCCATAGGAAGACTGCGATAAGGAGATTTATAGTCATACATACAAACTATCCACTTTACTGCTTTAGAGCCAAGATACTTGTCTTTATAAACAGAAAACATATTAGGTAATAAAGAAATTGCTTTGCTATGTGCAAATATATTACCATCAGTATCTACGTCTATTAATGTTCCAAACATAACCTTCCTTTTATTTTACAAGAAATTAAAATTTTATTTACAAAATCATAAAATCTTCCTTGACTAGTCATGTTCTCAAGTATTAGGAAGTCGTTTAGTTTTGTCATTAAAGAAATATCTTCTCTGTTTTCTACTCCTCCATAAAGACCATCAGCTTTTTTAAACATTATATGACCGTCAATTATTACTACTTCATTGTTTATTCTTTTTGTTCTTTTAAGAATTCCCATTGTCAAAAAATTTAGGGTTAAAAAAATATTCTCCTGGTACTCCTGTTCTAGCAAGTATCTTATTTAAGATTAAACTTTCTATACCATTATATATGCTTTTTCTTGTGCAATTCAAAAACTCTGTCATTTCAATTGGATTAAGATAAGCAATTCCATCATGTGCTAAAAAACTATTTCCGCTTATAGTTAAGAAGTAATATAAATTTAACCCAGACTTATTCATATCTAAAATAGAAAGCAAATCTTTTTCCTCAATTAAAAACACCGAACTGCTAAAAGGATTAGATGGATATACTCTGTTTTTCATTTTAATACTTTTTACCATGACGCTTAGCTCTTGTAGAGTTGTATTTTAACTTTTGATTAATATGCCAATCAATGTCAATACCTCTATAAGCACAGTGATCTAACAACCTTATAATAGCGTCTGCTATTTCATCTTCATAAGAATCTTTAATGTTGTTTTTAAAAGCTAATTTAAAATCTTTAGTTTCATTAAGCTCTTCATTAAAAGACAATCTACTTGCCCTTAAACTATGCCTGTCAGCTTCTAATGCTTCTGCTAGTTCAGATGTTATTAACATAAGATGAGTACCAATAGAGATTTTCTGTTCATAGAATCCCTTGTCTACATTTGCCTTATGTATTTCTCTAGACCAATTTGTAAGGTTAATTTTTTCCATACACAAATGTAGTGAAAAAAAAAATTACAAAAAAATGCTATTAAATTTGTGTAATTTAATTATACTGTATATCTTTGGGGGGAATATAAGGGGGGTTATTGTTAGAACTATAACAGTCTATAGTACTAATTTATAATAATAAAAGATGGGGTATAAGCCAAGAGTAGTCATAAGTGACTATACAATAAAATGGTTTCCAAGAAAATTCATAAACTATATGAAGAACGGAAACAAAGCAGAAAAGAAAAAAGCATTAGAATCAGTAGAGCAGTTTAGATTTAAAAATGAATCAATAGTTCTTAATGAAAAGAATTTATTTATTAATGAAAAGTTAAAAGAAGAACATTTACAAAGAATATTTAATAGATACAAGTTAAAATATAATCCAGAACAAAATATATATTTACTCAGAAATGTTAAAGTAATATCAGAATCAAAAGCATCATACGAAATATGAAACCAGCAAAAAGAATTATAAAACTACCATTATTTCCTATCGAATACTTCTTGTTTGTAGGTGAAGATATTAAAGATGCCCATAAAAAACTTACTGAAGAGTTTTTAGGTATTGAAGAAAGAAAAGATTTTGGAAATGCAGTTGCTGAAACTGAAGTTATAAAAAATAAAGAAGGAAAGGTTTTTTTTATTGTGAAAATTCAAGAAGACAGCAGCATAGAGGTTGTTGTTCACGAAGCACTTCATTTGACTCACTTAATATTAAAGTCTCTTAAAATGGAAGTAAACGCAAAAAACGATGAACTAGAATGTTACATTCAAGCAGACATCATAAAAAATATTCTGAAAACAATATCCATAACTAAATATAATTGTTTCCTTAATTGTTAAGACAATGCAGAAATGGCAAAAAGAAATACTTAAAAAAAATAAAGACAAACCAATGTCAGAAATTTTTAAACTTCATAATAAACAAATAAATAAAATGAAATTTAAAATAGGGAATTACGTATATCTAAAAACTGATGTAGATCAGTACAAAAGAATAGTTACTGGATATACAGTAAGAGATAGTAGTGAAAAGGTCGTATACCTACTAAGCCTTGGTACAGACGAAACATCTCATTACGAATGTGAAATAAGTAATGAAGAAGATATTATTATTAAAACAAGCAACTAAAAAAATAAGAGGTGGTTATTTCCTTAGATATAAAAAATACCTTACTTTAGTAACGACTTAAATTTAACTTCCATTTTTTAAAAGGCTATTCCGTAAATAAGGAGTAGCCTTTTTTTTTAATGAATGCCTGGTATATGACCTGTTGAAATATCAATATCAATGTAGTCCTCTAAAAAATCCATATAAACAAATATAAATAATCAGAATACTAACACAAAAAAATCCCCCTACCTTTTATTGAAAATGATATAGGGGGATCTGATCACCAACTAAGCCTAAGCCACCACACTTGATACTTAGCAACTATTAAACACAAACTAATGTACTGACTAATGTAATAAAAAAATATTACATAAATAAACAAGGCACTATTATAGCCACCATACCCACCTTCATGTAATGACATAAACCCCCTCAAAATGAGAATGCATATAAACTACATATACAATAAATTTAATATAGAAGCCGAATGAGAGTACCCATAAAAAAAATTCCCCCAATAGAAATTTTAAATTCAAATTACCCCGCCTAAGATACTCATTGTGCTTTGATTACGAACATAAAGTGTAATAATTAAGCTTTTCTAATTAGTTTTCAGCGTAACCGACACCACTGTAGTGTCACTGTATGCTTATTGATTAGTGAACTATAGTTAACAGTTGTGTCTATTCTTGTAGGAAAATATAGAATGTTTATGGTAGATATTGTAGGTCTATTGTAGATACCTAATGAAGTTACAAGAAATAATTGACATTATAACTATAATCATAATGACAATGTGTCAGAAACTCTATGTTCATTGATTATTAATTATAAACTATTAAACTTTTATATTATGTGTTTTAAAAACTGTGTTAGTCCAGAGTATTGTCCTGATGATAATGTTACATATCCATGTATGGAATGTGATTATTGTGTTGAAGAACCTAACAGTGATTATGAAATGTTCTATGATGAACTTATCAATGAGTATTTACATAACGTAGAAAGACTTAAAGAAAAGTTCACTGTTAAAGAGTTTAATCATAATCACGGTAAACACAATGTTGCTTTACCACCTGAAGATTATGATTATTTACCATTCTAAACTATAATTAGGACACTCTATGTGTCCTGATTATTATTAACTAAATCTAAAATATATTATTATGGAATATTGGAAATTTAAGATCATTAACAAAGATAACAATAAAACTTTGATAACAATTGAAAATGAAGATTGGTATAAAGGTTACATGTTGGCTTCAATGGTAATGCAACATTTATGCAAAACTCTCAATAATTTTGGTGCAGATTATAGCTTATTCTATAAAGCTAACTATTCAACACTACCTGATAAAGAATCAGGAATAATCTTTTAAGAAGATAATTAAGACACTCACTGTGTCTTGATTATTTAACTTAAAACTTATCATTATGAAACCAATTAAAATTGAAATGACTAGTGGAATGGACTGCCCTGGAGGTCAATGGACTAATATATCTGTAAATGGTACTTCTAAAGGAAGATTGTATGACGATTCTAATACAACTTTAGATCAAGCTATACAGATAATCCTTAAAGACTACCCTAATGGAACTAAGTTCACTTGCAACTACGCAAAAGATAAAAATGAATAGATTAAATAATTAAGACACTCGCTGTGTCTTGATTATTAACCTTATAAATATATTATTATGCTAGACGCAAAACCAAAAGTTTATGTTGACGCTCATTCAGAGCTTATTGAAGTTTGTTTCGATCTAACTTTAATCGTATCAAATGATAATGTTGTAACAGTAGTAGATAATACTCAACAAGATTATCACGACTTAATTGATTCTAATACATTAACAATTAAGAAAGTTAAAATTAACTGTTAAATATTAATAACCAAGACACTCGTTGTGTCTTGATTATTAACTATTTAAATTATTTATTATGAAAGAAAGTTCATGGATTAGTTTACATTATGCTTTAAGATTACAGAACACAATAACTGTTAAAACATTAAAAACAGTTATAAAAACCATTGTGTATGTAGCTACAAGTTGTTTAATTGTTGCAAGTTTAAGTAGTTGTGCTACCACACAACAAAAACATTACAACAATCATGTTAGTTACAAGATGTTTTCAGAATACAAAAATTGTTCTGCATACGGAAGACCTTAATTATTAACCACTTAATTATTTAAAATGAATAGAAATTTGTTCGCAACATTACTGTTGCTATTTATAGGTTTAATAACCTACGTGTTTAATTAACAAGTAGTCAAGATACTCTATGTATCTTGATTATTAACTATTTAAAACTATATATTATGATTTATTATGCTATTGTAAGAAATTTATCAAGTGAATACGGACAAACAGTAATGCTAAACTGTACTGCTACAGAATCTTCGTTCCTTGCTATGTATGAACAAATGAATAATATTGTTGACGACCAGTACTCTTACAAAGTACACAGACTTAGTGAATCAGATCATAAGGAACTAAAGTCTTATTCTAATCACACAGATGAACGTCAAACAATGTTCTCTAACTTCATGAATAGAGGTTCTGTTTTACCTACAATTAATGTTGTTAAAGAAAGTAAATGCAACATCACAAGTAGATTTGTAGAAGAAGAACTTAATGATTTTGGTTTTGACTTTGACTATTAATGTTAAATGTTCTAATAATAGTCAAGATACTCTATGTATCTTGATTATTAACTAATTTATATATTATGAAAAAAAAACTAGAAATTTACAGCGTAGAATTTCATTCATTTGAATTCCCACAAGATTCAGGAACAATAGCTTACTTTCAAGATAAAGTAGAAGCGTTCAAGTATATGGCTAAATTAGTAGAAGATAAAACAGTTAAATTCTACGATAACGTAAAAGAAATGAATGAAGACCACCCAACAAACATTAAGTTACCGAATTGCATAAAAGGTAAACCTGCTATTTTCTTCAATAACTGTTTCCAATATCCATTAGCTTATTACATAAATTCAATAACAGTAAATTAATTTAAACAATTAATAGTCAAGATACTCTTTGTGTCTTGATTATTAACTACTTAAACTTTAATTATGATTCATGAAAAAATGATTCCAAAAGAAACTATATACTTTCACTTAAAAACAAGAAGTGGATTATATACAGTTGTAGAATACACAAGAAATTACGTTAGATATACGTGCAAGAAATGGAAATATGAAGATAGAAAAACCAGAGTTGCAGGTAGAGAAGAATATAAGTGCTTACAAAGAAGTTTTATGAAGTTCTCTGACGAATATAAAATCGTACCTACAACTGAAGAAATCTGCTTTCATAAACATATGACAACACTAAAACAAACAAGTTTTGAATGGTATAAAAGCAATAGCTCTATAGTTCCATACCTTAACAAAATGTCAAATAAAGAAATTCACGCCTACTTTGGAAGTAAAGACTTGTTTAAAATACCATAATGTAATTAACATAATAGTCAAGATACTCTTTGTGTCTTGATTATTTATAAACTATTTAAAATTATATATTATGAAAAAGTTCTGCGAATTTAAAATGACATTAGATTTTGTTCCTTCAATCGGTTTGTGGTTTGGTTTCTGTAAAATTACAGGGTTAGTGATAATGTTACCATTATTAGCTATTGTAATAACTAAAAGTAAACCAAGAAAACACAAAGTAGTTCAAGAAATTAGTTAATGTAATAATCAAGATACTCTTTGTGTCTTGATTATTTAACTAATTTATATATTATGAAATTACAAACAAAAAGAAGACTAACACAACTAATAGTGCTAGTCTTCACAATAACAATTAACTCATACATTTTACAAAACGCTTGTAATTACGGAAGTGAAATAATATTAGCTTCCCTAATTTCGAACGCAATAATGTGGTTAATAACAATATACATATTCGCAAAATTAATTGACGATATGTAAAGTAAATAGTCAATGAAACTCTTTGTTCATTGATTATTTAACTACCAAGAACTGTCGTTTGGTGCTTCTAGCGAAGTTTATGGACAGATAATATCATGGGAATGCTATCTATTTTAGGAAAAACTGAACACAAAGAGTTTATTAATTTTCTTTCAAAAGAAAAAGCAAAAGTACACGTTCAATCACTTTCAAAAGACGGAATTGTCTTTAAAGAAGTTAGTGATATAGACGAAAAACCTTCAATAGTTACACTATTAACTAATATGAAAATCATATTGCAAAGTAATAGAGTAAGAAAAATAGGTTTTAACATAGTAGATATGCTTGACTTACTTAAATACTTTACCAACATTATTGGTATAGGAGATAAGTTTGTAGAATTAGAGGATAAATACGGTTGTACTATGGTTATGGATAAAGAGGATAATACAAAACCTTTTATATTCAAAACAGACTGGATTGAAACAGAGAACTTTAAGCCACAAATGGCTGATAAAGCTCACGCTGATAAAATTCGTGAAATTAGTTCAGAAGATGAATTCATATTTTATGTATTTATGAAATTGGACGATCACGAAAAACAACAGCCTGTTGTAATGTCGTGGTCTAAAGACAATGTAGACTTATTTAACACAAAATTGCAAGAATTACTTGCTAGTGTAGAAAAAATAAGTTCTCACAAGATCATTATGACAATGAATCCAAGAGAAAACAAAAACGCTATAATAACAAGCGTTAAACCAGTTTAAAACAAAGGGAGAGCCTAAAGGCTCTCCTTTGTTTTTTAATGAAACTCTTGGAAATCCAAATCATAATGAAACTCATTGTAAATATTATTTTTGCCAAATGATACAGTGCTTACGCACGAAAACTTGATCTGATTTTATTCATAATGATTCTAAAAAAAATAGAATATAAGAATCAAAAAAAATAAGGTTTGAGTAAATTATATACGTTTTTTGGTTACTTGAAACTCTTTGTTTTTAGAACTCTAAATACCTAAATATGGAATATAATAAATGCTATGTAGAAATGATCTATCTACTAAAAACGCTGCAAGATAAAGATCCAGAAACTAATAAACAAATATTTGAATTAGTCACAAGAAGTACTATTTGTCTAATGCAAGGAGAAGAAATGTATCATAAAGGAATCTTCTTTGAATCATTGAAAACTATTTTCAATACTATTGATTCTACTGAGTGCTTAAATCAAAAAGCAAAGTTTATATCTGAAACAGTAGAAAAAATAAAAGACTTATAGTTTCTTTTATACGCAAAATAAGTAATTATAAATTAACACTAAATACTAAAAAAATGGTTGGAACATTAAAAGAAAAAGGAAAAAGCTCAGAAATTTATTCAGCTAATGCTAGGAAAGAAAGAGCAGTATTATTATACAGAAGACTGATTAATAATGCAAGTAAACATGGAGTTAAGTTAATATTTAACACTAAAAACAAAGTAAAAAAAGCAGTTATTGCTCCTGGAAATTGGAAGCCAGTAACTTTTGATGTTTTCATTAAAAATGACAATTTAATGATAAAAAATAAAGAATGGGGATATAATGAAATGGACTTACTAATACCTCAAATTAATAATACAAGAAAACTATAGTCCAACCATAGTAAAAAAATAGCACGACGTTGATTAATCTTCGTTGTTGCTATTTTTAATAAAGTCAATAGTTTAATAATCATGACGGCAACATTTTGTTTTTTTTAAAACTCTATGTTGCCTGATTATTAATTTAAAATATTTATCATGGAAAATTACAAATTGTATGTAGATACAGACAAAGCGTCTGTAAAGATTAAGTTTAGTATTAGTTATTTAAAACCTAGCGAAAGTCATAATTGGGCTACGGGAGAGTTTAGAGAAACAGGTTATAGAATTACAGGAGTACCAGTTGAAAGGTCTGCTGATGGTAGAATGGAAAGTTTTACAGCTTTTACAGGTTTCGGAGATACTTTATTGCATTGTAGTAGACGCTCTAATAAACGATATGAGCAAGCTATAAGAAAGTTTAAAGAAAATATGCCTAGATATATTACTTGGTTTGAAGACAAAGGCTATATCATTAGTGAAGAGTTCAAAAAAGATATTGTTAAATTTTCAAACTTTTAATATGTTGTTAAATAAAAAAGATTGGAAAAGACTATATGTCTTTGGATTAATAGAAGCAAGAGGTATAGAAAATTGGAAAGATTCTGAATTTAAACACTTAAATGGACACGTTAGTACTACTGAATTAGCTGATGAAATGAAAATTTCTAGACATAGGAATTGCAAAATAAAAATAAAAAACACTCACTATAGTGTTAGATATTATAGTTGTTGTTTTTATCCTATGTGGTTAAAAAATGTGGAAAAAGCTAAATCAGATGTTATGTATAAATTAGATATTGACTCAAATAAAATCCTAGAAATAGGTGTATAGAAAATGAGAAAGACAACCTATATTAAAAAAATGAAAAAGCACGAAGAACGCTTTGATAAACTTTGGAAAATGATAGCAGAAGATACTAATCTTTTTCTTGATAAAAACCCTGATACTGCTATTTATCATTTTCAAAACAATGTTGAAAAATTTTCAGATCATTTATGTAAATCTGGAGCTTGGATTCAAGATAGAATAAACGGGTACGTTCCTAGCAATAGAAAATCTTTAACAAAAAAGATTAGAAAAGCTTTAGGTTATACTTTTCCATAATGTTAGTTAATTATGTAAATCGAAAGAGTATGATAATAAGAGAATCAGGAAGGAGTAGTGATTATATTACTCCTTCTTTTGGTTACGGTTGTTTGTTAAACTGTTCTTATTGTTATATGAAACGACATCTAGAAAAAGGTTTAACCATTTCTAAAAATGCAAATCAAATTTTAAGCGAAGTAAATAATCATTCTTATTTTGTAGCAAATGTTAAAAAGCCTAATCAAACACACGAAAGTTATATTACTTATGATATAGCTTGTAATGAAGATTTTGCTTTGCATAGAAAATACCATAATTGGAAAAGTATTTTTGAATTTTTTAAGAATCATTCTATAGCTATGGCTACTTTTGCTACTAAAATTATACCTATAGAATTTTTAGAGTATGATCCAAAAGGTAAAGTAAGAATTAGATTTAGTTTAATGCCACAAAAAATGTCAGATAAACTAGAGCCAAACACACCTAAAATTATTGACAGAATAAAAGCTGTTAACGCTTTTGTAGAATCTGGTTATAGTGTTCATCTTAATTTTAGTCCTGTTATTGTTTATGATGGTTGGTTAGAAGATTATAAATATTTATTTCAGCTTTGTAATGATTATATAGATTATAAAAACGAAGTAAAATGTGAAGTAATATTTTTAACTCATAATGAAAACAAACATTATCAAAACATAAAAAATAAAACAAAAGGAGAAGATTTACTATGGACACCATATAATCAAGAAAGCAAAGTTTCTAATTATGGTGGAACAAACATTAGATATAATCACGACCTAAAACGAGATTACATTAAATCCTTTATGAGAGTTCATAAAGAAGTTATTAATTGGAATAAAATAAGATATATATTTTAATTATGTTTAAAAAACAAAATTTACAAAAAGTAATGTCTATGGAAGTTGAAAAAACTTCTGTAGGCATGAGTCAAAGAACATTAGAATCCTATACAGCTGATTGGAGAAGAATTCATAGAGTTAATTTTTATAGACAAATAAAAATATTACTACCAAATTTGTGGAGGAAAGAAATTAAAGATAAAGAACAATATTTTTATTCTTATCAGACAATAGAGCATTTAATTTATATTGATAATGAAGGTGTTCATTATTTTATAAAATTCAATTAAATTTTTTAAAAAAAAAATCATGAAAAATACAAATAAAGGTATTCTTTTAGAAGAAAATGACTTAATTAACGGAATGGAAGTTTATATTATTATAGAAGGATTAAAACTTTTTAATCAAAAACACAAAGAAGATGTTAAAAGTTTAAAAAATAAAGGTAAAACACCTTTTATGGAAGAAAACTATTTCGATACTATAATTAATCACGGTTTACTGTGGAAACTAAAAAAAATTACTGATAAAAAATCAGTTGAAAATTGTGTAGAACTTAAAAACGGTAAATTATGAAAATTAATGAAGTAGAAATCGTGTATAAAAGGAAAAACTCTTTAAAACCAAAATTTAATGGAAGTAGACAAGCTTGCAATATTTTAAAACCTTTTTACGAAAATTTTTTAGATCATAGAGAAAGTTTTAAAATGCTTTTATGTGATAGAAACAACAGAATGCTAGGAGTACACCACGTTTCAGAAGGTGGTTTATCAGGCACTGTAGTAGATTTAAAAATAATAGGACAGTCTATGCTATTATCTAATTGTAGCTCTGTTATATTATCTCACAATCATCCTTCAGGGAACTTAACACCTAGTAACGCTGACAAAAATGTTACAGAAAAAATAAAGAAATTATGTGAAATTTTAGAAATTAAACTTTTAGATCATATAATCATTACAAGTGAAAGTTATTTTTCATTTGCTGATGAAGATTTACTAATTAATTAAAAAAAAAGATATGCTTTACAGCGAAATGGTTCATATAAAGGATAAAGTAAAATTTTTGCTTGAAAAATATCCAGATTTAAGAGATAATGATTACAGATTAATAGCTTTTATGCATTTAAAAGAGATTGGAGAAGAAGAATGTCATAAAATGACAGGAATGGATTTTTTAAAAAAAATGGCAAATCAAGAATTAATAAATACAGAATCAATAAGAAGAGTCAGACAAAAAATTCAAGAAAAGTTTATAGAACTTAGAGGTGATAGTTATAAAAACAGAAAAATTGATGGGGAAACCACTTCAGGACTTATTAAAGATTTATAAAAAATACTCAAATGACACTCTGTGTTGTTTGATTATTTAAATACTAAAAAAATAAATTATGAAAAACAATTCAAAAGAAATGAAAACAGTAGTAGAAACTTTCCTAATGGAAGAAACAGTAGAGCTAACTTACGATCAAGAAAAGTTAGACAAATGGAATGGTCTAGTAGAAGAATTAGGTCTTTTAGGTTAAGAAAAACTTGTAGAACCTGATAAATCTCCTATTCCTTTTAAGTTTATGGATCAAACTTTATTTAATATAGCTGAAACACTTTGTCCTGCTAAAACTGAATTAAAGTTTTATGATGAAATGCCAATTCCTTTAGAAATAATGGAGCTTGTAGCTATGTCTATTAGAGAAAATTATTTCACTAAAATAGAAATATGGTCTGATTCAAAAGATAAAGATCCTTTTGCTATAGGAATAGCAGAATTTTATTATGTTAGAAATTCTAACTGGAACAGTGTAGATGATTTAACCTTTAGAACTAAAAAAGCTGCTCAAGTACACTGTGATAAATACGAAATTGAAGATTATTGTGTTAGTCAGGCATATTCAGATACCAAATATTATTTAATTGGTAAATGGGGAGATGTTAAAGAAAGTTTTGAAGC
>Ga0115008_10000398_pt1 | contig 32031 bp, 27 predicted proteins | sample FraStrMetagenome_FD_87164 | JGI IMG/M metagenome (GOLD analysis project Ga0115008, IMG submission 87164) | Marine eukaryotic phytoplankton communities from Arctic Ocean - Fram Strait ARC3M Metagenome | ecosystem: Environmental > Aquatic > Marine > Oceanic | place: Fram Strait | collected... | reverse complement strand
TACTTGTTGCAACCCCAGGTCGATTAATCGAACTTGTTGAATCAAATGCTGTTCATTTGTCTGCTATTGAAACCCTTGTCCTAGACGAGGCAGACAAGATGCTTAACCTTGGCTTTAAAGATGAAATGAATGCTATCTTTAAGCTTCTACCTCAAAAACGACAAAATTTATTATTCTCTGCTACACTGAGTGAAAACATTGAAGCTATCACCCAGTTTTTATTAAAGAACCCCGTCGTTGTAAAAATCGAAACTGGTGAAACAAACCTAGATTTAATTGACCAATTGGCTTACGACATAAGCGAAGAGAAAAAAGGACCATTGTTACGATACTTAATAAAAAGTCAAGACATGCAACAGGTATTGGTCTTTGCCTCATCCATTTTTAAAGTGGATAATATTGCTGAAAAGCTAACTAAAAATGGCATTCAGGCAGTAGCTACACATAGTAAAAAAAGTTCCAAGGCACGTAGGGATGCACTCCACAATTTTAAAGCTGGAAAACTCCGTGTTTTAGTTACAACAGATTTGCTTTCTCGCGGAATTGACATTGAATTTTTGCCTTATGTTATTAATTACGAGCTGCCTCGATCTCCAAAAGATTATGTTCACCGAATAGGAAGAACTGGTCGTGCAGAAGCGCCAGGAAAAGCCCTTACGCTAGTAACTCCTCAAGATCAGCATCATTTTAAAATCATTCAAAAGAAAATGAAACGCCAAGTAAACCGTCAAGATGGTAATGTTATCAATCTACAAGGGTATTAACTATGAAGCCAAGATTAGCCATTGTTTCTGATTTGTGGGGATTCAACAATGATTCGTACATCAACTTGTACATTGAAGAACTATACAATTACTTTGATGTAGACCTCATTGACGCACAGGTTTTAGGTGATGTTAATCGAAACCAAGATAAACAGTTAATCCACAAACAATTTATGAGCTCTGGTATTGATTTAGCAGCAAGCCGCCTCGCGAAAGCACACATTCATTTTGACATTCTACTTGGATTTAATATTGGAGGTACTATTGGCTGGGAGGCAATTCAATTAGGGGCTAAGATAGACTCATTAATCACAGTTTCTACAACACATTTTAAAACTAAAAAAAACTTCCCCTCAAAGTCAATCAAACTCTATCTTGGGGAAGCCGAAAAGAACATATCCTCAGAAAAATGGCTGCAGGAATTAGGACTTAGTTACTCAATAAGACCCAGTTATGGAAACTTAATCTATAACAATGAAGCTTTCATTAATGAACTTTGCACCGAGTTAACCGAGAGTTATTCAACAAAAAACGATTGTTGCGAATGAAAGCAACAATTGGAATTATAGGCGGTGGGGCCGCAGGATTGGCTTTCGCCTCCTTTATCGATACTTCAAAGTTTGACGTGACAATCTATGAAAAAAATAAAACCGTAGGCCGAAAATTCTTAGTAGCAGGAGATGGTGGCTTCAACCTTACCCATGCTGAACATATAGATCAATTTATAACCCGATATACACCGCATTCCTTTTTAGAAAATGCACTCACTCATTTTTCAAATAAAGACACTCAAAAATGGCTAAATGAGTTAGGAATACCAACCTTTACGGGTAGTAGCAATCGTATTTACCCTGAAAAAGGCATTAAACCGATACAAGTTCTCAATGCAATTATTGATCAATTAAAAAGCAAAGGAGTAAAATTTAAATTCAATAAAACATGGACAGGGTGGAATGGCAATGCGGCTACATTTAAACCAAATGAATCTGTTCAAATGGACCATCTCATTTTTTGTTTAGGCGGTGGTTCATGGAAAATTACAGGCTCTGATGGTACGTGGTCAACCACCTTTAAGAAAGCCAACATTAAAACCATTCCTTTTGCTCCTGCAAATTGTGCTTACAAAGTTGCTTGGTCATCAAAGTTTCTAGATGATTTTTCGGGTCAACCTTTAAAAAACATAGCCGTGTCTTACGGAAAAAAAACGCAAAAAGGAGAACTGGTAATTACTGATTTTGGTATTGAAGGAAATGCTGTATATGCGCTTAGTTCTGAAATACAACCAGCACTTAACTTGGGAGAAATAGTGCCTTTGAAAATTGATTTCAAACCGATGTTCACAGAAACGGAAGTATTTAATAGGCTAGAAAATTCCACGTTCAAAAACAGTACTGAAACACTAAAAAAAGGATTAAAGTTAAGTAAAGTTCAAATTGGACTACTTAAAAACACATTAACCAAAAATCAATACACATCGAACAAAACCCTCGCACATTGGATTAAACAGTTTAAACTAGAAATTACAGCACCAGCAAGTTTAAATGAAGCAATATCATCTACCGGAGGTGTTGCGCTAAATGCAATTGATTCAAACTACCAACTCCTTCAAAAGAAATCCAATTATTGTATTGGTGAAATGCTAGATTGGAATGCTCCAACTGGTGGATACTTACTTCAAGCATGTTTCAGTATGGGAGCTTTACTTGCTAATCATCTGAATACTTCTTCGGAGTCATAGGTTTTGGACGTTTGTCTTCCCTTGGTCCTCTTAGGTGAATAACGAGGCCATTCAAGAAGTTTCTTAAAATTTGATCTTGAAGCTCCATATATTTCGGATGCTCTTCGCTTCTGAAAAATGCTCCAAGTTCACTTTTCGTGATTTTGAAATCTACCAATGCCAAAATTTTTACAATATCATCATCCCGTAACTTTAGAGCTACTCGTAATTTCTTAATTATGTCATTGTTTGTAAGTCCCATGTGCTTTATTTATTGAGCTGCAAGTTACGTAAAAGAGCGAAAACTGTCACTAGTAAATCAAAAAAAAGGGCAACTTCAAATGAAGCTGCCCTTTGAAATCTATCGACTGATGTTATTTAATCAATACGCGTTCAGTAGTTTGAAAATTAGAATTACCTACTCGTACAAAGTAAATGCCTGTTTCCAATGAACTCACATCAACAGTACCAGATACCTTTTGATTTTGAGCTTGTTTTGAACCCAGAGTCTTAACAACCTGACCATTCATTGCGATTACCTCCATAACAACAGAAGCATCACCATAAACACCCTCAACATTAATATTTAAGTCTGTATTCGATTGGTGAACATTCATTTCTAAATTTGAATAATATGGGTTTGTAATGTCAATACCCGCATTTCCAGCTAGTCTAAATGAGAAGAATCGAGTTCTAGTGGCTCCGCCCGCTGCCAAGTATTCACCTGTATGCCAAAATGTTCCTCCATCTGGATCTAAAGACATATGCCCATAATCTCCAAAACGATCAGCAAATGTTTGAGAACCTGCTCCATCAATCGCTGTTTCTTCTGCAAACGTCATCTGACCTAATGGGTCTGTACTTAAACGTCCTGTGTATCGAATACCCGGATAAATTGATGTAGCGTTACAAATACTATATGCCATCGCAATGTTACCATAGTTATCCATTGCAGCACTACTCATAAAACGACTATCATTTGTTGGATCATATGTTCCTGACTGATAAACAGACCAGTTTCCATTGTTTGCGTCTCTTAGTTCATACCAACGAACGGCAGACCTATTTCCACCCATATCTACAGCGTGAGATAATACAATTGTATTGTAACCCGTCCAACGCATGTGTTGAGCACGGTACATTAAAACCCCCTGAATTGCGTCAATTCTCTGCGAGGTTCCAGGCTGAGAAATATTAGCAAAACCTCCTGTAAAAACAGCGTCAAAAGAAGGAACAGATAATTGTTGTGAACTTGAAACAGATGTGCTTCCAGTATTTGTCCAGTTTGTGTTCATTTCATAAATCTCTATTTGATCTTGAAAAACACCACTAAACGCATTATCTTCTAGGTTAAAGAAATAACAAGGTGTTCCTGCTGGAGGTAATGGTCCGTCTGCATCTGCAGGAAGAGGGCTTCTAAAACCACCAGAACCTAAACTAGGTAAACTCAATGAAACCATTTGAGCAGTTGGGTCTCCTGCCAACATTTTAGTTCTATCAAAAACAACAGCTGTATGCGTAGAATTTGAAGTCATGTAATAACCATCCCACCAAACAGAATACTTTGGGTAATCTGGAAATTGTGAGAACGTATAGCTGTAAGCATAATAAGACCCTGTTGGATCGTTTGTTTCAGAAATTGCAATTAAAATTCTATTTGGGCTAGTGTTAAATTGAGAAATAAACCAACGATCAGCGTGCCTGTCATACATTACAATTGGGTCACCCGCATTTGAACTTCCGGACCACAAAGAACTTAAACTAAATGTTCCTCCAGGGATAACACCCCCTGTATTTGTATAACAACGAACACTTGTGTTTACAGCTTGTACATAGTGGTTTGGTCCAGCTGCTCCAGAAGGGTCTGGTGGCAATCCACTTCCGCTTTGGCCATTTTTATTTACAATTGGAGCTCTTCCCGACCTTGTACCTGCTACTTTTTGAACAACTGGATCTATTTCAGTTGAAAGTTGCGCCTCTAAGTACCCATCACGCTCAAAATTATTACGAATTTTCACCTTTTCTTCTGAAGGAATTGTTGAATCTTCTAATTGTGGCCATTCTCTAGCTGGAGTAGTATGTAAAAAAGCAGACGGTTGAAATGTCGTTACCTGCTGACCATTAGCATTCGTTTCAACACGTTTTTCACTCATTGTTTGTGGTAGCTCAGATGTCTGAGATAGCGCAAAACCAGAAGTAAAAACCAGTGCAATTGTGAGTGTTTTCATTTTCATAGTTCTAATTGTTTAGTTTCAAATAAGTAAATTGAAAAAAATATCATTCAATATTAACCTATTTTAAGCAGTTTCAAGTCCTTTATTTATAAAAAAGAACGCTTTATTAATTCATAAATGCATTTAACTTTGGAGTGCAAAGTTAAAGTTAACATGAAAACTCACCGTCATTTCGTAGTTCACAAACCGTATGGATTCATCTGTCAATTCATTTACAACGGAAAACGAAAGAAAAAAATGCTCGATCAACTAGGTAGTTTTCCGAGTGGAACAATGTCTGTAGGGAGGCTTGACGAACACTCAGAAGGACTACTAATACTAACAACTGACGGGAAAACAAGCTTTTCCGTGCGCAGCAAGAAAATTGAAAAAGAATACTACGTACAGGTTGATGGATTAATTACAGACGAAGCCATTCTAACACTAAAAAAAGGTGTTGAAATTGGAATAAAAGGTGAAAAATACATGACACTTCCTTGTAATGCTTTCAAAATTGAGGACCCTAAATTTGCAGAACGTTCCAGAAAAGTAAGGGACGATCGACATGGCCCAACCTCATGGGTTTCAGTTGTTGTAACCGAAGGGAAATTTAGACAAGTACGAAAGATGACAGCAGCAGTAGGCTTTCCTACCCTACGTTTAATACGTGTTCGAATTGGCAAACTAAATTTAGGCGACCTCCCTTCTGGCGACTATTATGAATTGGAAAAAGTAACCGTTTAGAATCGGGCTATTAACTTCAAGTTAAAGCGACGGGCAGTTAAATTGTTTGGAATGGCATAATACTTCCCTTGCGTATCTTGCACCCATTGTTTGGAAAGAACATTGTTAATTCCGAGTAAATTAAACACCTCAAAGGACAAAATTAAATCCGTGAAATTTTTATTCCAAAAGGTTTCGCGGTCTTTTTTATTATATAAAAAGTCATACGATGTTCCTATATCTACACGAAAATAAGAACGTAGCCTCAAGGTATCTTTGTAACGTTCAAAGTCTGGCGGCCCATAAGGAAGCGGCGTACCGAATTGCATTCCCATCTGAACACTGACGCTTTCATAAATAGGCATTCGATCTTGTATTAACGCACCAAAATTAACCCATTGATCAGTTGGTCTTGGAATATAACCTGGCGTCACTCGGACTGTATCAACAACCGTTTGATCTTCGCTAAATCCAAAAATTATCTTATCTCCTGCAGCATTATAGTATTCGTCGTAATAATCGCCAATAATGTCTTCTTTAGTAGAAAGTAATCCAAGTTTAAAAAACGACTCTATGCCTTCAACAAATTGACCATGAAGGTTAAAATCTAACCCATAAGCGTATGCTACAGCATCATTATTGGCATAGTAACGCGTTCTTACATTGTCAATTTCATAGGGGTTGACATCCCATAAATACTTATAATACGCCTCAGCTGTAAACTTAAAGGGCGTCTCTCTACCCCACATTCCAAAGTAAACATCAGAACCCAGTACAAAGTGTGCTGATTTTTGAGACTTCACACCTAAATTTAAATCTCCAGAAAAAGTCCTAAATTCTCTATAAAATGGCGGTTGGTAATACATTCCTGTTGAAAAATAGACGCTGACATCTCTACGTATTACCTTTTCATCCTTGATCATATACGCCCTTGGAAAGTATTTAACCGATGCTCTTGGTGTTATGTAATATTCTCCGTTTGCTGATGTATACCCTGCTCTTGTACCTACACTGAGTGCCCATTTAGAAGGAGATTCTAAAATAGAGTCCGTAATTATTTTCTCATATTTTCTTTTTACACCATTTTCAATAACGGTATACTTTTTAGACAGTGAAACCACCTTATTACGTTGGTTCTTCGACCAAATTGAATTGAATTGCACAAAGCCTGTATATCGTTGTGATTGAAGATTCAAATCACTTTTTAAAGACTCTGACAATGTAATTTCATTTGTGCCCGATTGAGGAATAGAATATCCTGCTGAATCAACCAGTTTCCACTCGCTTAGTTTGTCTGTAAAATCATCGTATTGAAAGTTGACACCCCACTTCAGTGCATGGTGTTGAAATTTGGTTTTTTCACGATCCTTGTATCCTTTATTAAACGTATGAGATCCATCGTGGTAGATATTTATAATTGTAGCATTTAATTTATTTCTCGAATGCGAAAGGAATGAACCAACTCCTAAGACAGCGATTGAATCTCCAAACTCCTCTTGACTAGGGTCTGTTTCTAACTCGTTAATATAGTACTCTGCTAGAATATCAAAATTTTCTGATTCTACCGAATTAAAAACGGTAGCGTATAAATCAAGGTTGGTCTTATCGTTTACCTCCCACTTTAAAGAGGTTCCTCCAGTCATTGTTGTAAACTTGGTTTGTTCCTGCCCTTCAAAATACACACGAAATGAATACGCTTCATTGGCTGTTCCAAAATCAGTTTCAGCAGACTCTGGTGTAAAACGATAATTATTTGAAGATAAATGCCCAATTACAGACCAGGTTAGATTTTCTGTAATTGCATAATTGGTTAAAAATTGTGCATCCCAAAAAACAGGATTATATGCCCCCTTTGTTGGAAGCGCATTTAGCAAGTAACCATTTGAGCGGTACCTCGCACCAACTAAGTAATTAAATCGAGTGTTAACTGCATGTTCGATATGAGACTCAGCACCTAGTAATGATGCCATCACGGACCCATGAAGCGTTGTTGGTGTCTTATATTTAATATCTAAAACAGAGCTTAGCTTATCTCCATACTGCGCATCAAACCCACCACCAGAGAAACTCAAGGATTCAACCAGCGCTGAATTGATAAAACTCATTCCTTCTTGTTGTCCTGAACGCGTTAAGAATGGACGATAAATATTAAACCCATTTACATACACAAGGTTCTCATCATAGCTTCCTCCTCTAACGTTGTAGTTTGTTGTTAATTCATTATTCGAACTAGCTGGAGTTGTATAAACAAGATAACGTTCAGGGCTTCCCATAGGAAGGTTTTGCCAGTCGATGACCTCAAGTTCTGGCAAGTCAAAAGGATCAGTTTGTCTAGCCTGTACATCAACCTCATCTTGCTGTAAAAACTTAAACTGTATATCACCCAACCGATTTACACCTGCTTTTAAGACCACCCTTTTTATTAACGTAAGGTTTGATATTCGAAATTCAATTTCAATGGAGTCAAGCTTGTTAAAATTTAACTCAAACGCTCCATTTTTATCTGTATATAAAATCGGAATTATTGCTTTTTTAGCAATCACTTTAACATTATCTATAGGCGTTCCTTTTTTATCCGTACACATACCAACAACACGAATTTCTTGAGAAAAAGAAATTGATGTAATGAGAACAAATAGAATTAGCAGTAATCTGTGCATTGTACAAAAGTAGCTTTAGAAACGAGAAATTAGATAGTTTATTTCAATACATTAATTTTCTCTAACAACTAAGAAGTCCTTCTGTTCAGGGTCAACAACTTCATACAGCATTTTAATTCGCTTTGAAACATTTCCATCTGGGCAAAACGAAAGAATATTTGAGGAGCGTTCTTGAAGTCCACCATCAGGAAAAAGTCGCTCACGTATTTGTTCAATAAATTTCATTGACTGTTCATGATTCGCCTTTGACAGCTTGATTAACTTTGATTTCACGCCTTCAATTTGCTTATTCAGCTTTACCTTTTCAGCAGTAGCATATCCTTGCATGTTTGGTTCCGTTAATAAAATTGAATCTTCAATTTGTTTACTCAGACGGGTCGTAACTTCATCTATTTCTTTAAAGTTTAACGCTTTTCCTGAGTGGTTCTCAATGAACTCACGTTTTAAAACATCAACACCTTTAAAAAGGTCTTCTAAACTCAATTCAATTTTATTTATTTTTTTAGCCACAGATTTTTCAACCCACATCATTGAATTCCGAATGCAAATCATTGGATAAACGACATTGACAGCATCAAAAACACGTTTTAACTGCAGCCAGTAAGAAATTTCTCCCCCACCTCCAACATAAGCTAAATTTGGTAGTATTGTTTCTTGATATAATGGTCTAAGAACAACGTTGGGTGAAAAGCATTCTGGATTTAATTGCACCTTTTCAAGTAGCTCTGATTCCGAATAGCTTCCTACGCCTTCAATCTCAAACCCTACATCTGTTTTCTCTATACGCTGACGTACTCCTTTCTCAATGTAAAATAAATTTATTTCACGAGCCAAAACCTGAATTTTACCCCCATCATTTTCTAAGGTTTGGTTCGTTGTTGAAACTGCTTTATATGAAAACTGCTCTTTTAATTCTTTTTCAATTGTTGGAATGAATAATCGCTTTAAATCACACTGGTCTCCATCCACAATAACCAATCCATAATCCTTAAATAATTCATGAACGAATTTAAAGGTTGCTTCTGCTAAATTATCCCCATCATAAGCCTCCATTAATTGGTGGATTTCTGCATCTACATGATTCCCGAAAAACGCAACAACCTGAGACTTAACATCTTCAAATTCATTTAAATCAAACTTCCCTACAGGGCCTTTTTGAGAAGAATCCCATTTTATTTCTTTTCCATATAAATTAACGGATTGTATTTCTTGAAAATCATGGTCTTCTGTAGCCATCCAGAATACAGGAACAATATACCGATCTGAATTCTCTGAGTTTAGACGCTCAGCCAGCTTAATTACATGAATAATTTTTAGAATGAAGTAAAGAGGGCCTGTGAACAACGAAAGTTGATGTCCTGTTGTAACTGTAAATGTATTGTTCAACTTTAATCGTTCAATATTTTCTGCAGATTTCACCTTATCATTAAGTGTAGAATACTGTTTTTCTAACGTAGAAACTAAAACCTTTCGTTTTGATTCTAGATAATTTAATTCCTTTTCATTTTCTTGACTTACAAAATTTGAAATTGAAAACTCACGGTGAATATAAGCCTTGTAAAAAGCTTGATTATACACCAAGTTAATGTGCTGAGCACTAAAAAGATTTAAATCACTTCTATTAAAATTAAAAACCTGCATATACAAATGTAATTAAGCTTACGAAAAATGGGAAAAATAATCGCCAGAACCTATCTTTGACGAAATTGAAATTTTATGGAAGCAGTAATTAAGACGAATAAAGGAAATATGCGGGTAACGCTTTTTGAAAGTGAAGCTCCAAAAACAGTTGCAAATTTTGTTAAACTAGCAAAGAAAGGATACTATGATGGTTTACAATGGCACAGGGTTATTCCTAACTTTGTAATTCAAGGTGGATGTCCTAACTCTAAACCCGGAGCTAGTGGTCATGCAGGCACGGGTGGTCCAGGATATGAAATCGATTGTGAATTATCAGGAGGTAAACAACATCACGAAAGAGGTGTGCTATCGATGGCTCATGCAGGAAGAAATACAGGAGGATCTCAGTTTTTCGTATGTCACTCAAGAGAAAACACAGCACACTTAGATGGCAATCATACGTGTTTCGCTAAAGTTATAGAAGGAGTTGATACTGTTGATGATATCCGTGAAGGAGACAGTATTGATACAATTGAAATTATAGACTAAATCTACGTTGTAGATCACGTTTTAATCATAATAAAAAATGCACACTAGAAATAGTGTGCATTTTTTATTTAATTCATTTTATCCCTATATACCGTCAAGATAATCGGCATGAGCATCTATTAAGTCTGGACATTTTTCAGCAATTGAGGCTGACATTTGAGCATCCTGAACATCTACATCAGCATCTTTAATGCAAATGGAGTATTCTAGGCTCGTTAAATCAAGCTCAAAACCCAAATCTGCCATTTCGCTATCTACACCTTTATCTGCCATACAATCGCACAGCTCAACGGCCACTGCATCAAACTCTGCTTTACCTGGTTCTCCACAAGAAGCTAAAATCAAAGCCAATCCTCCTATTACTAAACTAATTTTTTTCATAATACATTTTCATTAAAAGTGTTCAACCAAACTTACTAAAAAACTTCAGTTATCAATAATTGAAAGAAACAATTTCTTTTTCTCTAGCAAAAGAGTAACTTTGTTTCAATGAGTGATTTTGTAGTATCCGCAAGAAAGTATCGTCCACAAACCTTTGACACTGTTGTAGGTCAAAAGTCGATTACTTCTACATTGCGTAACGCTATAAAAAACAACCACTTGGCACAAGCATTCTTGTTTTGTGGGTCTCGCGGTGTAGGAAAAACATCTACAGCTCGAATTTTAGCAAAAACAATCAACTGCTTTAACCGATCTGAAACCATAGAGGCTTGTGACAAATGCGAATCGTGCGAATCGTTTAATTCTGGAGCATCGTTAAATGTTTATGAATTAGATGCTGCATCAAACAATGGAGTTGACGAGATCCGAAACTTAATCGATCAAGTTCGAATTGCACCGCAATTAGGAGCACACAAAGTCTACATCATTGATGAGGTTCACATGTTGTCGACCAATGCATTCAATGCATTCTTAAAAACTTTAGAAGAGCCGCCAAAACATGCAATATTCATTCTTGCAACAACTGAAAAGCATAAGATCATTCCTACAATTCTTTCCCGTTGTCAAATCTTTGACTTCTCTAGAATTAAAGTGAAAGACATTGCAGATCATTTAGCATCAATTGCTAAAAAAGAGAACATTGCTGCTGAGGCTGATGCCTTACACATCATTGCTCAAAAAGCAGATGGAGCATTAAGAGATGCCTTGTCAATTTTTGATCAAATTGTTACTTTTTCTGAAAATACGGTTACTTATAATAGTGTAATTGAGAATTTAAATATTCTTGATTATGATTACTACTTTCGCATTGTTGAAAGTGCCTTAAAGGAAGACATTCAAAATGGATTACTTCTCTTAAATGACATTATTGAACGTGGGTTTGACCCTCATAACTTTGTTGTAGGGCTAGCTGATCACTATAGAAACCTGCTTGTTTGTAAAGACGTAAGAACTGCTCAATTACTTGAAGTAAGTGAAACTGTACAAAAGAAATACATTGATCAGTCAAAAGAGATTGATGCAAATCATCTCGTTCGTGCATTGGGAGTTCTTAGCAAGACCGACGTTGAGTATAAAGCATCCAAAAATCAACGCCTTCTGGTCGAGATGGCCATTATGCAATTGTGTTCCATTACCCAGGAGCTCGAAAAAAAAAAAGCTTAACGGACCCTGTTAACATTATTCCATTTCCAAATCAAAACCTTAGGGATTTAGCAAAAAAGACGACTACAAAACCTGTTGCTAAAAAAGAACCTAAGAAAATATTTATACAAAAAGAAGCTCCTCGAGTTTTAACTGCACCTTCAGGAAAAATAAACACCAATGCCCTTTCGATAAAAAAAATGCTCCAGAAAACGGAGGAGGTCAACGAAACAAAAGGGTTTGACATTAATGATATGCCGAAAAACGCATATGCGATTGATGACCTTAAAATGGCGTGGAGAAGGTTTGCCTTCGAGATGAAGGAAAAACGAAAAGAGACTATTTATAATGCTCTGATTAAACGTGAACCTAAACAAACGGGAGATCATCAGTATGTTTTAATTGTAGACAATCAAGTTCAAATTGACTACATAAAACCATACCTTGGAGACTTAATAGGCTATATTAGAGCTGAAGTGAAAAACTACCTCATCGATTTAAAGATGGAAATCTCTAAAAACCAAGAATCAGAACTTAAGTTTCAAACGGGGAAAGACAAATTTATCGCACTTGCGCAAAAAAACCCTAACTTACACACACTCAAGGACAAATTCAATTTGGATATTGAATACTAAAGGTATTTGAAACACCAAAATCTTTTTTGTTCTTATTTTAAAATACTAAATAATGGAAAAAGATAAAAAAATGGCTGTCTTAATCGATGGCGATAACATTCCCTCAAAATACATTAAAGAAATGATGGAAGAGATTGCCAAATATGGTAATCCAACAATTAAACGCATTTATGGTGACTGGACAAAGCCTCAGCTTTCTAAATGGAAGAAAATTCTCCTTGACAATGCAATAACACCAATGCAACAATACGCATATACAACAGGTAAAAATGCTACGGATTCCGCAATGATTATTGACGCAATGGATATCCTGTACTCAGAAAAAGTGGATGGTTTTTGCATTGCTTCTAGCGACAGCGACTTTACACGACTAGCTATGCGTATTCGCGAAACAGGTTTGAGTGTCATTGGAATTGGTGAGAAAAAAACACCTGATCCTTTCATTGTGGCATGTGACAAATTCATCTACCTGGAAATTCTTCATAAAATAGATAAGGAGGATCCTTCTGCGCCTACAGGAAAGAAGAAAAAGGTAGATCTTATAACACCAAAAGTAATTCGATTCATTACACAGACTGTAAACGACATTGCAGATGAAGATGGGTGGGCATTTTTAGGTGATGTTGGCGGTTTAATTCAAAAGAAACAGCCTAATTTTGATTCGCGTATTTATGGCTTTGAAAAATTAACTCCCCTTATTAAATCGACGGGTAAATTTGAAATTGACCAGCGAGAAAGTCATAAAGGGAGAGCAAAATTGATTTATATCAGACGTAAAGATTAAATCTTCATTCTTAGCTGAACAGTTAAATCTGACTTTGTATTTCCTGTAATTTGTTCGGACCCTGAGCCAAGTGTTTTTCTATTTGCAAAAATACTTACACCGTATTTTACCCACAGGTCAAACTTTCGAGCAAATGTGTAGCGAATTAACGCATACGCTCTACTTCCTCGGTAGTAATACGAAGGAACTGAGAACACATAAAGTGCATTGTTTTCATACGTGTAAATTCTAGTATTATAACTCTCCGTGTCAAACAAAGCATACCGCAAAGAAAAATCGAAAGGCGTTGATTTTGATTTAAACAAGAGGTCTTGCGTAATGATAAATCCATCCTCGCCATTGTTACTCGGTCTATTAATTGTTACATATTCTACTCTACTTTTTAAGGTGATGTTTTCTGAAGCTTTAAAAGTCAGGTTTAGTCGGTAGTTTCGTTGAATAACGTCTTCTATTCCAGTTATTGAACCATCACTTTCATAGCTATTTTTCTGTCTTCGCTGTTCTCTAAATCGTGCATAAAATACGAGACCTCTTCTTGGTTTATACGATGGTTGAATCATAAACTCATGTCCATTAGAAGGCCCGTCAACTTGATACCTCATCCAAGGAAATTTAAATACATCGATGTAAGTGTTTACCTTAATTTTGGATGTTAAAGACAGTTTTAACCCTGCGTACAATCCACGCTCATTTTGAGTCCTCCCTCCTTCTGCAAAACCAGCATTATAGAAGGTCTGGTAATCTTTTTCATAATCTCTATAAACAAGGCTCATAGACGCACGGCTGTCCATCGAAAACAATACGCCGTGTATATTAGCTACACCCCATGAATGCGAAGATGTTGCGACCTCTCCAAAGAAATTAAAATTCTTAACAACCCAACTATAATCTGCAGAAATACCTACCGTATTTATTCCCCGAAAATCAAACTGATTATAGGCAAGTGTATCTTTAATGTAAGAACGATCATACCCTTGATATATGCCTGCAATACCCACATGAAAATTATGTTTTCGGTACCTTAAATTAGAACCTACAATAGCTTCATTCAACGCATTCTTTCTGGAAACCTCAGTATTTGTCCGGTGAAACCCTGTTAAGTTAATACTTGACACTACTCCTTGCTCTTCTTCTAGTGAGTCCGAGATAATTGAGGCATCCACCCCTTTATAAGAACCAAATGTTGTTAACGAAAAATCTTTATACCCTAACTCAAATGCCACACCTCGTAAAAATCTAGTTTCATCTACAGACGTATATGACTTTAAAGGGATTGCAGACTTTTTTACATTTGTTACATCTGCTGTTTTTCCAAAAGCGTAGCCAGACCAAAGGTTTAGTCCTTGCCCAACTTGAACTTGATAATCACCCAGTGCAAGTGACTTAAAATATTTTCCTCCTTTATAAAACGCATGGGCAGAATAAAAATCGAAACCATTCTTTTGGTTCCCCTTAAAAAACTGCTCACCTGGATCCTTTTCTGCAGTTATTCCAACGCTTAAATTTGTTCTATAACTAAACCTCAAACGCGCGTAATAACGGTCGTCATTCCCGTGGTAATACGAATTACTATTCTCTTGTATTGAATCTGGAACATCTGCATATCCATTGCGATCTTCAATAATTGTCTGGTATCTAAAGTAAGCCTCAAACTTACCCTGTTGAAAAGCTTCCTTTACCCCGATGTGTAATTTATCTAGCTTATCATCCACACGAACGAATGGAAGAACCAATCGAATGGTGTTCAGGTCCCAGTACGGTAAGCTTTGGATTTCGTATATCGAAATAAATTTCCCAAATAACTTACGATGCAACAACAAGTCTGAGATTTGAATATCTGTAAACAAACCCGTTTCTTGAAGTTCTTCAAAATTAGCTAGGTTTAAATTTAACGGATCATCATACAAAACATTTAAGTGCTCAATAACATCCGTTAAATCCAAACCTTCCGATGCTATTTGCTCAGATATAAATTCAATACGCTGTTGAATGATGTCATTTTTTTCTTGCGCAAACAGCCCAAAGGAAACAACTCCAAATAGAACAAGTAAAATCTGTTTTAACCCAATCATTCGTCGATAAATGCAATTGAAAAATGAGGAGCCCATCCGAGTAATTGGTGATAAGCACTTCCGATGTTTAAATGAACTTGTTTTAAGTGATAACCTAAGCCAAATGATAATTCAAGCGGTGTTGTCTTAGCTCCCCAACGCAAATAAAACTCCCGAAGTACCTCATACTCCACCCCTGTTTTTAAACGCAATGGATTATCTACATCTTTTTCTAATTCTAATGCAAGCATTAATTTTTCCGAAAAATCATACGAACTGCCAAGCCTCATAATTGTGGAAAACCGATCGTCTTCATAATCCGATAATTTAGCCCTTCCAAGATTAAAGACACTCACCCCTAACCTCCACTTTTCTGTAAATTTCGTGTACACCCCAACTTCAGCAGTTACGGTATTTTTTGACCCGTAATACTCTAAAAACTGTATGCCTTGATAATTTAACTGGACACCAGCATACACAATTTCAGAAAGTTTCATTGAGTACCCTAAACCTGCTTTATAAGACCGATACTGATTGTACCCATACAGGTTTCCTCCAAAAGAAATTACCCCCACCTTTAACGGAATAGAGATTGCAATTGCCTGGCTTTGTAACTCCTTAAGTAAAAAACGGTTTTCATAGTAGATTCCAGCACTTATTTTTTCCACATCAGCCAAAGCTCCTGGATTATTGTGAAACGCCCACACGTCATTAAATGTAGAGGATGCATTTGCTAAAGACATTGACCTTCCTCCTGCGGGAATCCAACCTTGCCCATAATTCATGAAACAAATTAGGAGTACACTAAGGGTTAAAAAACATTTCACCTTCTGAAGATACCATTTTTTTTAATGCGTTTTATTTGAAAAATAAACCCTTGCGCTTTAAAAATGTATTATCTTGAGGAAAAATATTCAAAATGAAACATCTTATTACACTAATTGCCCTTTCGTTTACTAGCATAATATTTACTCAGGAAACGAATGAAACTACGGAAATTAATGGCGTTACCCGTGAGTACATTCAATACCTTCCTGTAGGGTTTAATCCCACAACAGAATCTTTACCTGTTGTATTTGTGTTGCATGGATTAGGTGGTAATAACTCAGATATGGAATCTATTGGGTTTAAACAAATTGGAGATACGGCAAGATGTATTTCGATCTATCCGCAAGGACTAATAAATTCATTCGGACAAACCTCATGGGATAACGGTACACTACTAGCACCTGATGTAGATGATATTTCTTTTTTCAACTTTATGATTGATGATCTTATTTTAAATTATAATGTTGACATTACACGTATATATTTTACAGGATTTTCAATGGGAAGTATCATGAGTCATCACTTAGCTTGTGCGTTAAATCATCGTATTGCTGCAATTGGAACAATGTCTGGAACAATGTCTACAAATGATATCTCAAATTGTGTTCCCGTTTACAAAACTCCAGTGATGCATGTTCACGGAACTGCAGATGCTACGGTACCTTATGCTGGATCGGCGCTTCCATCTTTAAGTTTGGTTACTGAAACAATGAATTTTTGGATTAACGTTCATGGCTGCTCAGCAACAGTAGACTCAACACAGCTAGCAGATAGCTCAAATGACGGATTTACAGTTGATCGATTTGTATATCAAAATTGTGACCCACTATCTTCAGTCGAACTTTGGCGTGTAAATGGAGGTGGACATAGCTTTTTCTATGAGCCAGTTAATGACTTTACAGAATCAATAGATATCTGGATGTTCTTTAGGAAATGGACCCACACGAACCCTACTTCTGTTGGCATAAATGACATCTCAGAGATGCTCTTTTCAATTAGCCCTAACCCATCAACAGGTATTTTCAATATAAAAACAGATGTTTCAAGTCAAATTTTTGTTTACACTACCGCAGGGAAACTCGTTCATAATCAACCTATACCCTTAGGAGAAACAGTAATGAACCTTACTCATTTAGAACATGGTATTTACATTTTAAAATACGGTGTAACTGGGGCGTTAATTCAGCGTGTTAGCATTCAATAACTTAGCATATTCCTCTGCACTTGAAGGAACAAATGCTTCGATGGTATAATTAAGCATATCCTGTATTTTTAAAATTTCAGGATATTGCTTTGCTTCTATTTTATGAAGCTGAGCAAATGTTCCTATGACTTGAATTTCATGAAACTCACGATTATTAACGATTTTATAAAAAATCTTATCGTTTGAAAGTTTTCTGTATTGAGGAAAGTCGGTACCTTTGTCTAACATAATTACGAAATTAGATAATGTTCGCTAATAAAACACATAAACAGGCAGATGAAGCACTAAAAAATGGTAAAATAGAGAAATCAATTGAACTCTACTCACGTGCGTTAGAGGAATCACCTAATGAATGTAACATTCTCTCAGACAGAGGAGTTGCCTATCTTCACGCCAATCAAAAAGAAAACAGCTTAACTGATTTTAATCGCGCCGTTGAACTTCAACCTGACTATGGATATCGTTATGCCTCACGTGCATTTGCACGAAATAATTTTGGTGATATTGATGGGGCTATTCGTGATTATGAAAAAGCTGTAGAACTTGATCCGGACGATCCTGTCGGGTACAACAACTTGGGGTTGTTACTTGAGCAGAAGGGTTATCAGAAGGAAGCTGACGAACGTTTTAAGCGTGCAGATACACTTTCAGAAATGGAAGACAAATTATTAAATGTAATTGATAAGCTCGAGGAAAAACCAAGTACTCCTCTTGAGCCAAATGAAAATACACACGAAATTTCTGAAGGAAATGACTCTGCAGTATCTGAGTTCAAAAAACTCTTTACCTCAAAAACACAATTGAAAGCGTTTTTTGCGTTTTTAAAAAATGGATTCAAAATCAAATGACTAAAAACCAAAAAGCTATTTATATCATTGAAGAACTAGAGAAACTGTACCCTGAAACACCCGTACCGCTAGATCATACCAATCCATACACCCTATTAATCGCAGTCTTATTGTCTGCACAGTGTACAGATAAACGCGTAAACCTTATTACGCCAACCTTATTCAAGCTAGCCGACAATCCGTTTGACATGGTAAAGTTAAGCGTTGATGAAATTCGCGAAATAATCCGTCCTTGTGGGCTTTCTCCACGGAAGTCACAGGCAATTTTCACCTTATCTGAAATGATGATTGATAAGTACAATGGTGAAGTACCCCAAAGCTTTGAATTATTAGAAGAGTTTCCTGGGGTTGGACACAAGACAGCTTCTGTAGTTATGGCACAAGCATTTGGAGTGCCTGCATTTCCTGTTGACACGCACATACACCGTTTACTAACCCGCTGGGGCATTACAACGGGAAAAAATGTTGAGCAAACAGAAAGCGATGCAAAACGACTTTTCCCTGAGCTGCTATGGAATAAATTACATTTACAAATTATCTTCTACGGGAGAGAATATTCGCCATCGCGTTCACCAAAAGCAGACCTCGATTTCATTACACTCAAAATCGGTACTTCTAAAGCAATAAAAGAATTTAAATAATCAATAAAAAACACAGACTTACTGAAATCTAATTTTTCAATTTTTTAAAATCATTCCCTGTTGGGTTTTCGAAAACACGCAGCTCAAATGTCTCAACTACAGCATATATGTGATCAAAAATATCAGCAATAATCGCTTCGTAATCGGCCCATTCTTTTGTTGCTGAAAAGCAGTATACTTCTAACGGCACACCATATTCATCCGAGCCTAATTGACGCACCATCAAGGTCATTTCTTTATTTAGGTTTGGGTTATTGCGTAGGTAAGAATCTAAATACCGTCTAAACAAACCTAAATTTGTTTGGCTTCTACCATTAACAACATCTTCTGAATTTATTCCCTGTGACTTATTGAACGTTGTAATTTCAACTTCTCGTTCTTCCACAAACGATTCAATCAACTTAATATCTTTTAACTTCTTTAACAATTCAGGAGAGGCAAATTTAACGGTGTCTATCTGTATTTTAACCGACCGTTTAATTCTTCTTCCATCAGACTCTGTCATTCCCCTCCAATTCACAAAAAAATCTGAAATGAATGAGTAAGTTGGTATGGTCGTGATTGTATTGTCAAAATTTTGAATTTTTACCGTAGTAAGGTTAATTTCTGTAACATCTCCATCTGCACCATACTTTGACATTGTAACCCAGTCTCCAACTCGAATCATATCATTCGCAGACAGTTGAATACTCCCAACAAATCCTAATATTGTATCTTTAAAAATCAATAACAACATCGCTGAAACGGCACCAAGAGATGTTAAAAAAAATACGGGTGATTTATTGGTGATAATGGAGAGCATCACTATCAGTAATATTCCCGTAATCAGGATTTTAAAAATTTGTGAGAAACTTTGAACAGGCTTATCCTTAAATCGATCAATTTCTAACACAATATCGCGCAAGCCATTAAAAAATCGATTAACAATGATGATATATATCAGCACCGACAATACTGCAGCTAATTTTGATGCTAGAATTGAAAAGTTTGGATAATTAAACAATACAAGTGACAACGAATAGTCCAAAAAACCTAACGGGACAAGCAATGCAACTGCGCGAAACACTTTATTATTCACCAAGTGATCATCCCAGGTTGATTTTGTTTTATTCGCAACCACATGCAACACTTTTATTAAAATAAATCGTGAAACAATCCATATAACAAATGATGCTATAATTAGTCCACCAAGCAAAGCTAAAGTCCACCAAATGAGTTGATCCGCATAAGCTTCTGCATTAAACTTTTGAACATCTCCACCCGAATAATAATAACTTTTAATCCAATCTATAATTGCCGCTTTCATTTTCCTATTTTTAAACAAAATTAGTAAGATTTTGAATAAAAAGTCTATTTATCTTCTGGGATCAATCACACTGTTCATTTTTCCAATACCAACATTAATTGGTCTCTATTGGTTTGAAGGTGTTTTTCCTACAGAATTATTTCAATTAGAAAACCTATCGGTCTTTAAATTAGGAATTGGAATACAACTTGGAATCGTATATGCATATTTAGCACTACAACTTATGCAAGCTTCTGTTTTTCATGAGATGCCTTCACGCATAGAGGACATAATAAAAAGCATGAACCTAAACCTATTGGATTGTTTCTTTATTTCAATATGTGCTGGTGTTGGAGAAGAACTACTATTTAGAGCTGGTATTCAATTTTACTTAGGTCCAATTATAACAACATTTATTTTTATTTCAATTCATGGTTACTTGAACCCTTTCAATTGGAAAAAATCCTTGTATGGCTTAATCGTTTTACCCTTTATCCTTCTAATTAGTTATGGCTTTCAGGAGTTCGGCTTATGGTTTTCTATCGGGGCCCATTTCGCTTATGATTTCGTATTATTTGTAGTCATATCAAGGTCAAACGATTAATCTACTACAATTGAAAGCTGCCGGGTTTGCTGAATAAATAAGCAATTAGGAATAGCCATGGTTTGATCGATTTCTAAAACTTCTAAATAACGGAGTCTACACAGGTTTTCAGGTAGAATTAAACCAGTGCCAGCACCAGAAAGGTAAAGTTCACGTAATCTTCTACAATTCGCTAAAAAGTTTGAAATTCTCAGCATGTTATTCTGATTCAACTTTAAAAGCTGTAATTCCTCACACGATCCAATTTCATCAGGCAACCCCTCAAGGTTGTTGTACTTTAATTCAAGTACTTCTAACTTTTTTAAGTCGCCAATTGTTTTTGGCAGGGTGTTTAAGTTATTATTGTTTAGTATCAGTTGTTCCAAGCTTGACAACTCACCAACTGAAATAGGAAGCTCAACCAAGTCATTATATTGGATAGACAATACCCTCAAATTCTTTAATTTAGAAATAGAACTTGGTAAATAACGAATGTTATTTTTCCCTAAATAAAGTTTTTCGAGGTGGACAAATTGTCCAATTTGATCAGGAATAGAATCAATCTTATTCCCGTACAATCGAAGAACTTTTAAGTTGGGGTTTAAAAACGCCTCTTCAGGAAAATCAGTTAACCCTTGTCTTGAGTAATTCAAGTTATTCCCTTCTTTTGCAGATTTAAAATCTTTTAATCCTGCGCAACTTGAAAAAAAACCAAGTACAGCAAAACACATTAAATAGCGTACCGACATATAACTAAGGTAAATTAAATCATGTATTGAACAGTGTAGTTCCACCTTTTTTATTTCATAAGGTCATCAAATATTTTTTTAAATTTTTCAACCTTAGGTCTTACGATAGATTGGCAGTATAGATTTTTTGGATTTAATTTCAGGTAATTTTTATGATAATCTTCGGCAGCATAAAATGCTGGAAGCATCGATATTTCTGTAATAACAGGTTTATCCCACACCTTGGAATCGTTTTGTTGTTGTTTATAGAACTCTGCCAGTTGTTTTTGGGATTCATTGTGGTAAAAAATAACCGATCGATAGTGACTTCCCACATCATTCCCTTGTCTATTCAATTGGGTTGGATCATGCACAAACCAAAACAATTCTAATAATTTTTCAAAAGAAATTTTAGCTGAATCATATTCAATTCTTGCAACTTCTGCGTGCCCTGTATTTCCAGAACAAACATCGTTATAATTAGCCGTACTTTCAGAACCACCGGCATAGCCAGGATAGACATTTAAGATTCCTCTCACATCATTAAAACAAGCTTCAATGCACCAAAAACATCCTGCTCCAAATGTCGCTTCACTTTTCATACTACAAATAAAAGAAGATTCTTGACTATCTGCTCATAATGTTTCGTTTTAATACGGATGAATTGTTGTACGTTAACCTTATAGCTGTACTTTTACGCAGTGATGCTAAAATATTCTAAAAATTTCTGGATTATTTGTTTTGGGCTCTTGTTCTTTATGACAAGCTTCAACCTAATACTGCCTGAATTAAATGAATTTATTACAGACATAGGAGGAGGCGACCAAAAAGGATTAATCATTGCGTTGTTTGCCATTACAGCACTCATATCCAGGCCATTCTCAGGTAAATTATCCGATACAATTGGAAGAAAAAAAGTGATGTACATCGGCATGGGAGTTGCTGTTGTTGTATCATTATTATACCCTTTATTTACATCCGTAGGTTTATTTCTATACTTACGATTAATGCATGGATTTAGTGCAGGATTTCTTCCAACAGGTGCTACAGCTTTGGTCACAGACATTTTACCTCCAGAAAAAAGAGGTGTAGGAATGGGGCTATGGGGAGTCTTTATTTCACTGGGATTTGGAGGACAAGCAATCGGGTCAATTATCCGTACAGAATTTGGAATGACTTTTCTGTTTATCACTGCTGCATGTTTTGCTATCGCGTCGGGAATTTTAATTTCATTTTTAAAAGAAACCTTACCGAACCCTATTAAATTCAAATGGAGTCTTTTAAAAGTTACTTGGCAAGATGTATTTGAACCCAGTGTAATTCCTGCTGCAATTGTCATGTTTATAGCAACTTTTTCAACTGGAATTGTACTTGCACTAACCCCAGATATGTCCACGTTTTTTGACATTCAAAACAAAGGTTGGTTCTTAGGATTTTATGCCTTTTCTACTATTTTTATTCGCCTATTTGCAAGTGGTCTTTCAGACAAAATAGGCCGCCGAAAAACTCTCATATTTGGATTGTCACTAATGGTGATTTGTATGGCCTTAGTTGCATTGTCAACCGAGTGGAAAATGTACACTTTTGCTGCCGTTCTATTTGGAATTAGTACAGGAATCTCTAGCCCAACCTTAATGGCTTGGACTGCCGACTTATCTCATAAAAGCAGGCGTGGTGTTGGAGCAGGAACATTATTTATAGCGCTAGAATTTGGGATTATGTTTGGATCGACCTCTACAATGTTTACCTACGATAATTCTCTCGCATCAATTCCTTATGCATTTGGTGCTGGTGCAATCATGGCCATTATTGGAGTACTCTACTTAATGTGGCATTTAGCTTACCGCCATTCGAATACCTGATACTTACAGATACTAAAGCTGTTTGTAGTCTCTTAAAAATAACAACTCCCACATGAAATAGGTGAATGTCTCTAATTTTAAGTATCTTCGAATCATAAACATGCTGATTTGGAACGGATAACAGAACATCAACTAACAAAACTCTACTACTCCATTGGAGAAGTGGCAGGTATGTTTGATGTAAACACCTCCCTTATTCGATTTTGGGAAAAAGAGTTTTCTGAAATAAAATTGAAAAAAAATAAAAAAGGAAACCGTGTATTCACCCCAAAAGACGTATTAAAGATTGATGTAATTTACCACTTGGTTAAAGAGCGTGGATATACACTAGACGGAGCAAAAAAAGCACTAAAATCAGGTGTAGACAAACCCGAATCAAACAACGATTTAACACAAGAAGTTATTATTCGCTTAGAACGAGTAAAAAAAGCCCTGATTACGTTAAAATCCTAACGATTACTTTTTGAAGGCCTTAAATGCCTCGAAAAATACCTTTTTACTTAAAGAAATATCATAATTACATACGCCTATTTCTGGAATTAGGCAGGTAAGTATTTCACCCCCTCTATTTTTTTTATCGTTGCCTAACATCTCAACCATTGAATCAATATCCTCTTCTGTAAAATTAGGTACTACATAGTTTGAAGTAATAAACTTTTCAATGCATTTAAAATCATCTTCATTTAAAGATGCGTGCTCTATCGAAATGAATGCTTCTATCAACATACCTATAGCAATAGCATGGCCATGTGATAATTTTAGACTATTCATATAATGCCCTTCAATTGCGTGACCTACGGTATGTCCAAAATTTAATTTTTTTCGTAAACCAAGCTCCATAGGATCTTGTTTCACCAACGTATTCTTAACCTCAATGCAATCCTTTAAAAGAACTTGATTAAGTTGCTTCACATCGCTATACTGCTCAACCACTCGATTAAACAGCATTTTGTCTTGAATTAACCCATGTTTTATCATTTCAGCTAAACCACTATACAATTCTACGCTAGGGAGTGTTTCTAAGAATGACGTATCTATAAAAACTGCTTTTGGATTCGAAAAAACACCTATCTGATTTTTAAAATGTCCCAAGTTAACCCCTGTCTTACCACCAATGGAAGCATCAACCATTCCAAGTAACGATGTAGGTATATTCACAAAGCTGCACCCGCGTTTAAAACACGAAGCAATAAATCCTCCGATATCAGTAATCATTCCGCCTCCAAGGTTAATAATTAAATCGTGACGGCTTATTTCATATTCCGTTAAGGCTTCCCAAACTCCAAATGCAACCTCCATCTGTTTATTCTCCTCGCCTTCTGGTAATAAAATAACCTCAGCTTCATTCAACGCTTCAAACGATGTAATCAAAGAACTCAAACAATGTTCATGTGTGTTTTCGTCTACAATAATTACTTTTTTTGCAGATGCATAACCAGCCAACAACTGTTCAAAAGAAGACGCTAACAATCCTCCAAGCTCAATTTTATAATCTCCGGCGTCTATACACTCCATAACAAGTTCAAATTTTAAGTAAAAATAGTGAAATGTTACCCAATCTAAATAAAAAGATGCAAAGGGTATATTCTACTAATTAAAAGCGATTAAATTTGTCTTATGATTTCATTCGACAATACGGAGGTAGCCTTTAATGGTAAATCATCTAAGGATTTAAAAAGAGCATACTGGCTTTTCAGAATTGTAGCTAGTCCTAAAATGGTTTCTTTTGGAAAATGGGCCACTCATTTTGCAACCAAAATACACCTTCCAATTAAAGGAATTATAAAGGCAACCATTTTCAAACAATTTTGTGGGGGAGAATCCATTACTGAATCGTTAAAGACATCTTCTCAACTTGCTGAATATGGTCTGAAAACAATTCTTGATTATAGTATTGAAGGAAAAACTGAAGAAAAAGACTTTGATAAAACAGTATCAGAAATAATAGCAACAATTAAGCATGCTAAATCAAATGACAATATTCCTTTTGCTGTTTTTAAGGTAACAGGTATTTGTTTGTTTAATGTTCTTGAAAAAGTAAATCTCGGAACGAGTAACCTTGACGCAGAAACACACGCACAATACACAAAGTTAAATCAACGTGTCGATCAAATATGTAAAGCTGCTTTTGATGCAGATGTACCTGTTTTTATTGACGCAGAAGAAACGTGGATTCAAGATGCAATTGATCGGCTAGCCAAAGAGATGAGCCTGAAGTACAATAAGAAACGTGCACTCATTTTTAATACCGCTCAACTTTACCGCCATGACCGCCTCAATTTTGTGAAAAATGAAATTACACACGCACGAGAGAACGACTACTTCTTAGGAATGAAAATTGTTCGGGGTGCTTATATGGAAAAAGAGCGTGAACGTGCTGAAAACAAAGGGTATACTTCTCCAATTCAACCAAACAAAGAGGCTAGTGATAGCGATTACGATACGGCTGTTGAGCTTATGTTAGACAACCTTGATGTTACAGCTGTATGTGTTGGAACGCACAACGAAGAAAGCTCAGCTAAACTTGCTGAACTAATGGAGAGTCGTGGTATTGATAGTAATGATTCAAGGATCTATTTTGCGCAACTATTAGGCATGTCTGACCACATTTCTTATAATTTATCTCACAACGGATATAATGTGGCTAAATATGTTCCTTACGGTCCAATTAAAGAGGTTCTTCCCTACTTATTAAGAAGGGCTGATGAAAACACTTCAGTTGCTGGGCAAACCACACGTGAATTATCACTCATAATTAAAGAAAGAGCACGAAGAAAATCTGCTTGTTAATTAACTATTTCAAAACAGTGATGTGTCCGTTGAAGGTATACTTATCATCATTAAGAAGGTCTTTACAATTAATAAACCACGTATACGATCCTGTCGGAACAATTTTACCATTAAATGTACCGTCCCAACCTGCTGAAGGATCATGACTTTCCCAAATGATTTCTCCCCAACGATTGTAGATGAATAAATCAAAATCGTAATTATCAATTCCCAAAATGTGAATGTTCCAGACTTGATTAAACTCATCATCGTCTGGTGTAAATGTATTTGGAGCATAAAGAATTACATCGTTAACGACAGAAACCAACTTTGTTACCGTATCAGAACAACCGTAAGCATTAAAAACCGTTAAAGTAACAGGATAATCTCCAGGTTCTCCTATTGGAAAGGCAACATCATCTACATCTTCATCCACTGAAGAATTTGGGTCACCGTTCTCAATATTCCAATTCCAAGAAGTAACACCTGCAGAACTTTGATCTAATAAAGATACTACAGGTTCAAATACCGTTACATTATTTGGGCTAATAATAAAGTTCGCCGTAGGATAATCATACACTTGAATTAAATCTGTATAAGATACAGTATACGTACACCCATCGTTGGTTAGTAAAGTTGCCGTTACTGAATAAAGTCCTCCAGATTGGTATGCATGACTAAAATCATCATTCGAATTAATGACCTCAACTGTTCCATCACCAAAGTCAATTGTAGTAGATAGAATATTGGTTGAAGGTGTCGTGTTTACAAAGTTTACTTGATGGGGAAAACAACCGCTTAACGTATCTCCAAGAATACTTGGAAAAACATTATCAGGCTCTGTTACCACATAATTTACTTCAATGAAACAACCATTACCGTCAGTAAGCTCTGTTAAGTAGCTTCCTGCACAAATTGATGTTCCATTCCCAGATTGGTCCCCAGAAACACCACCAAGCCAGTTGTAAGAATAACCTGTCGTACCTCCTGCTGGAGTAATCACAACACTCCCATCGCACAGCCCAAAACAACTTGCCGCTGTTGGAACAGCACTAGCAGTTAACAGTGTTGGTTCAGTAACAATGACATCTTGATCTGCAATACAACCTTGAGCAGAAGCAACAATTACATTATATGTTCCTGCAGAGAGTCCTGTTACAGTAAATGGGCTTCCAGAAAGAACAGGCATGCCTCCATCGATCGAATAAGCATCAAAATTAGCTCCTGTTAATGTAAATGCACCATCATTGAACCCAAAACAACTTGGCTCAGTAACCGCAACATTCGCGATAGATGTTACAACTTCGGTAATCGTGATAACGGCCTGTGCAACACATCCGTTACTATCTACAGCATACACAAAATCACCAACGGGCATTGCTTGGGGAATATAAGGCATTACCATAGGGTTTCCAGAAGGGTCAATCCAAAAACCATTCGGAGAAGCTCCTAATCCTAACAATGGAAATAAATCGACTGCTGATCCACTAGAACAAACCTCTAACATATTATTTGTACCTGGAAATGGAACTGCAGAAGTAGAAACAACAACGTCATCTGATGTTGCACACAGTGGGTGTCCAAGGGGATAAACCGTAAGGGTTAATGTTTCTTGAGCATTAATTGTAGCCATTGGGTTCAAAATTGAAGGGTCACTTACTAAATTGGCAGGTGTCCATTCATAAACTAAATCAGGTACACAGCTTGATGTCCAAGTACCATTAACATTTCCCGTTAAATTTGGACCCTCCGTAAGCACAATGTTACCATCGGAATCAATCACTTCAAATGAACACTCTCCAACAAACGAACCAATTGCATTAAACGTGTAACTTACAACTGACCCAACTGGGATAGAAAGATTAATCACATTTGAAGATCCGGTAGCAATTGTGTAATCTGTTGCCACTCCATTTATCGTTATTGTAATTGTATTTCCATTCCATCCATCACCAAATGTATCGTCTAAGTTTAAGGTGTAATCACACGCTGAAACCATTCCTACCACCTGGCCATCTAATTGCATTCCTGTACCACCGCAAATTGTAGTGTCATTGCCAGCAAAAGCTAAAGGGTTATCATTTACCGTTAATACAAAACTTGTATCATGCGAACAACCAAAATCATTTTGAACAAAATATTCATAGGTATATGCCCCTGCTGAAGTAGGTAAAACAGTCAAATCATTTCCATCTGCTGACAGTGATGTTTGAAACACAGGATTTACCCAGTAAGATGAATCTGAATTTGCTCCTATATCTGGAGTAAAAGTTGTAATTGATGGGTAATAAGACGGGTCTAAGTTTATTCCAAAACTAAACAGTGTTCCATCATCTGCAGCCCAATTGTCAATAACTGTCAGTGTCCAAATACCATTTGTTGGACATCCGACTAAATTCGTTAATGGATCAATGGACTCGTATGTTCCTGCAGGAATAGTATTTGTTCCAGGGTTGTTTGTTACCCATTCTACCCATGTTTCTGTAGCGCCTGGTGCAAAACAATATGTAAAAGGCACGCCTATTGTTGCTGGATCACTACAATCAACATTATCAGCTTGAACAGGTATTCCTATTTGAGTATTACCTCCACCTTGCTGGTGAAGAATTGCACTTTGCCCATTTGGACATTCAATCATAATCACCAAATCTCCCATATAGGAATGCTCCAAGTCTAAACAAATGTCTTGAATATCATTTACGTTAGCAATTGTAGTTCCTGCTGAAAAACCTGTTTGAAGCAGTGAAATGTCTTGGGAAACCCCCAACAAGGTATCTGGTAAACAGCCATCATCAATACTTTGACTTCCTGGAAAACCTACCCACTCTACTTCGTATGAATTTGGATCTGCTGAAACAGCATATGATTCACCAAGGCATATTTCACCATCCAACGGAAAACTTGAGAAATCGGGTAATGTTTCTACCTGAACAACCAAATCTGTTAAATTAGGATTCGTACAACCGTTATCGTCTGTTACAAATAATTGAACTTTATAATGACCTGGTACTGAATAGGAATGTGTTACATTTTGACCATTTGATGTAGTCCCGTCCATAAAATCCCAGTTATAATCGACTAAGTTAAATCCTGTCTGAGCAAAAGAACCTTGCTCTTGAAAATCAATACTTTGATTTAAACATACACGAATACTGTCTGGTGTTGCTCCACCAACAATAAACCCTCCAGCTTGTGGGTTAGCGCAAGGTGTCTCACAAGATACGCTTGCAGTAAACATTCCTGTACCTGCACTGTTTGAATAAAATTGTAGCGTTATACAACCCGTAGGATTCAATGCCGTCGCTTCTACGGTAACATTTTGCAATTGATTTGTAGTATAAACTCCCAATGAGTTAGCTGCAGTTGAAGTCCCATCAAACACAGACATATTATCCAAATTTGGATTTTGAGGTGTCCCTGTATTGGTGCCATCTAAATTAAAGATTGTGAAAGATACAGAAATAACATCCCCAGGGGTATCCGGACAAATTGTGATTGTAATATTCTCATCATTTCCATAGCCCGTACCTCCTTGACCACCTGAATCAATAAGGAATCCATTGCATGTATTAAATGTTGTATTGTTATTTATCGCTGTAAAATCAACGGCCATTTGAGACAATGATGAAAATGAAATTACTGCGAAAAAAAGTACACTTATTGTTGAATAAAAACGTTTCATTAATTTATTTTTTAAACTATTGATAGACAAATGTAACTCAAATCTTAGAAATTCTATCTATCGTACGATGGTGTTTCATCAAAACACCTAATCGCACTGACCTACACCCTCTTATTATTTTAGACTCAAAAAAAAGACTACAGTTGCCTAAGCCTCAAACTATTTCAACAATGTAATGTGCCCTGTATGTAGGTATCTGGCATCTGTTAATTCATCTTTAAACTCAAGGTACCAAACATAAGTTCCTAACTGAACTAACTTACCTTTATAAGTTCCATCCCATCCTCCATTAACATCATGAGATTCAAATATAATTTCACCCCAACGGTTTCTGATTTGAAGCTCAAAATCTGAAGCGTCAAACCCTGCAGTAAATACCGGTTGAAAGGTTTGATTAAACTCGTCTCCATCTGGCGTAAATGTATTTGGGATGTAGAAAATAATTTCTTGCTTGATTGTAATTACTTGAGTAACTGAATCTACACAGCCAATTGGTGAGTATGCATAAAGGGTTACAACATAACCTGCACTTTCTGTATCTGGAAAAGTATGTTCCGTATTTATGGTTGTACTATTACCTGTACCATCACCAAAATCCCAAACATAGTTTATAGCGCCAACCGTGGAGTTTGTGAATTGAACATCTGTATTCAAACTCAACAAGCTCGTTGAAGAAGCCGTAAAGGACGCTGATGGATTATCCTCTACATAAATGTAATCTGAATAGGTAGTCGAATTTGAACACCCATTTACTGAAGATGTGGTCAAGGTAACATCATAGAGTCCACTTCCTCCAAAAACATGTGTAATTGTATCGCAAGAACTACCCATTGTATTCCCTCCAAAATTCCAAATACAATCTTGAAGATTTCCAGTAGTAGTAGTAGTAGTATTGACAAACATAACCTCAAAAGGCTCACAACCTTGAAAAGAATCCGCAACAAATGATACAATTGGCAATGATTCAACATAGACAATGATGCTGTCACTCTCTGAACAACCATTTACATCTGTTCCAGTAACAAAGTATGTTTGCGTAGCTAAAGGTGTAAACATGTCACTCTCTATTACTCCGTTGTTCCAAACATAACTTTGTGCACCTGTACCATTAAGCATTGTGCTATCACCTATACAAACGATGTAGTCAGCTCCCGCATCCACAACAGGTAAAGCATTCATGAGAATTGTACTTGTTCCTGCCACAACATTTGAGCAAGCTTGATCCGTAATACCTGTCATCGTATAATTCCCCTCGGCATTCCCTAGATTAATTGTACCAATAGCTGAATTGATCGTATGTGGCACACCATCAATCGTATAGTCCAAATCCCAAGGTCCAGTTCCTGTAACATCGACAAAGACAGCTTCAACACTATCTCCGAAACAGTAAGTATTTCCGCCATAAACACTTAAAACAGTAGGAAGTGCCTGGTTTAAGATAGTATCCGATCCAAAAGCAGAATTAACACATCCTGAATCAGCAATACTTGTTACCACATAGACCCCTGGAATTATTCCTAAACTCAACAGTGTATCATTTGTCGTTAGCGACTGAGCAACACCATCCAAGGTATAGTCAAGTGTCCATGGACCATTTCCAGTAAGCGTTACAACAACATCATCAACAGGATCTCCAAAACAGTAAATACCTCCGCCTGTAATTGATGTTACTTCAGGTAAAACTGGTGAAACATCATTTAAACTGGTTGTACAGGTAGATTCATCTGAAAAATATGCTGTAACAACAACCGCTGAACCATCAGAAACAATACCCGGTATGGTATAATTATATAAATCGCCATCAACGAAAGGGGCATTAAATGTTTGTGTATAAGTACCCGAGGAATTTGTAGCTTCTACAATTAAAGTTCCTGTCCCAGGGTTTTCAACATAGATCACATCTCCCGAAATACTAAACGTATTTCCATTTTCACATTCACTAACATTTCCTGTAAACGTCATAAAAGTACAATTACACGAGACATCAATTAAAACGCTATCTGTTGCTGAACATCCCGACACTGGATCGGTTACTGTAGCAACATAGTTTGTTGTAATAAAAGGACAAGCAATAGGATCTTGAACTAAAGGATTGTTTAACCCCGTTGTAGGTGTCCATGAATAATCATACGCAGGTGGCGCACATATAAAAGAAACATCATCCAAGCTCCAATTGTCACACCCCACACAAGCAGTAAATGAAACTTGTCTCCATCGAAATTTCGTACTAACGGTTTGAGCTGGAGGAGGTAGGAAAACAGCAAGTGTTTGCCAGTTGTTATTTGAGTCCCACAGTGATTG
>Ga0115008_10000397_pt1 | contig 32036 bp, 42 predicted proteins | sample FraStrMetagenome_FD_87164 | JGI IMG/M metagenome (GOLD analysis project Ga0115008, IMG submission 87164) | Marine eukaryotic phytoplankton communities from Arctic Ocean - Fram Strait ARC3M Metagenome | ecosystem: Environmental > Aquatic > Marine > Oceanic | place: Fram Strait | collected... | reverse complement strand
GTAGGTGTCAAGACGTATTTTTCTTCCTCTTCCTTTTGTACAGGAAGTTCACCCATCCAGTTTTCATCTCTTTTCGCTTCAGCTGATTCTTGATTGATGTTCATATCGGAAAATTCTTTTCTCGGAATGCCGTAACAGCTACTAACGCTGTTATCGTCGTCTCCCAATTTTTCATACGCTCTCTCTCTATGTAACCTTCGTTCTTGTCGTAGGGTGTTCGCGAACAAATGCATTTGCTTCCAGCAAGCCCAATTCCTTCTTCCTAATACCTTTCTTGGCAAGCCTCGTAAATCCGTGAATCACCACTATATTGCATATGGAATCAGGTTTAGGATAGTAGAAAATTTACCCCTAAACAGTAGAGAATTATATCAAAATCAGTAGAATCCCTTTTCATCCGACATTCTGAATGCCGATTGCGGTGATCTATTGAGTCACTGTTTTTGGGAGGGATCAACTGATACTATATAGAGTAGGCCCTGTAAGTCTTTAGAACTCTGTTGGTTTATACGTACAGCTGTACAAATGTCTCTACGGACAAACGCAGCAAGTTCGACTGAAGCAGAGCTCATTGGAGTTGATGATGCCATACCAAAAATCTTATACTCACTAGAATTTATCAGGACCCAAGGTTACAATGTAAATCATGCCTTGTTATATCAGGACAACAGAAGTACAATTTTGTTGGAGTTGAATGGAAAAACGTCAAGCGGAAAGCGAACTAAACATATCAAGTGAAATTTTTTACATTAAAGATAAGTTGGAACAGGGAGATGTGATTATCGAACATAAAAATACAGAAGATATGTGGAGTGACATATTAACAAAAACCAAACAAGGGCAATCTTTCAGAAAGGATAGATCAAGACTAATGGTATGTGATGTGGACTGGGAGGTGCCTGAAAATACCAACACGCATCAGATCCAGGCTTGAGGCGTGTTACAGGAGTGTGTTGAAGAATTAAGATCAATTTTTGTTTTTTTAACGCGGAGCTTTCAGTATGTAGCAAATGTAATGTGGAGTCAGGAACATGGAAATAACGACGTATTGGATTAGAAAAGAGTGTGATTCACCCTTATTTTTTAATTAATTTGATTTTACAACTTCAAGAGCTACCTCTGCCTTTTAGCGACTAATAGATCATAGATTGATCGAAAGGATATCTGAGCGTCTTTCAACACATCTCGATCGGAACACGGTCATCTCTTGCTGGCAGGACGTACTTCCGCAAAATACACTCTTTCTCCTGTCTTTTGGGTCGTATCTTGGTCCCGAACGCTTTTTCCTCTTCTGCTCAAACTTCTGAGGCCCTTTGAAAAAATTGTTGTCTCCAAAACCTCTTTTGTCGCTGTCGATAGACTACATGATGAGCTGTCCATTGACGGAGGCGGCAAGAAGTCCGCAATGAAGCTATTGACAAAGTCCATGGATTAATGATGAATTTTTGATGTTGACCTTGACCAGTTATTGTTGAAATACGCTCAATTTGTCCTTGCGATCAGTCTCTGATCTATTAGTCCCTAAAAGGTAGAGGTAGCTCTTGACGTTGTAAAAGCAGATTTATTTAAAAAAAAAGTGAATCACACTCTTATCTCTATTTAGTTGAATTTCAATCCAATACGTCATGGCTTCCGTGTTTCTGACTCGATATCACATTCACTACTGCAGGAAGTTCCACGTGTAAAAAACTAACAACACATTAATCTTCGTCCTTCGACACACTCCTGCAACACGCCTCAAGTCTGGATCTGATGCGTGTTGATGTTCGGGTCCTCCCAGTCTACGTCACACCCCATCAATTTTGATCTGTCGGTTCTAAAAGATTTTCCTTTGTTTAGGCTTCGTCAATATATCGCACCACATGTCTTCAGTACTTTTGTGTTTGATTACAACATCTTCCTGTTCCGCTTTGTCTCTAATTTTTAAAAGAATTCATTTTAATATGCTTCGTCCTCTTTCCACTCGATGATTTACCGTGTAATTCAAGCAAAATCGCACTCCTATTGTCTTGGTACAATATCGCGTGATCCACATTATACCCCTGCGCTCTGATGAACTCTAACGAATATAAAATCTTCGGCAATGCGTCATCAACTCCAATGAGCTCTGCCCCCGTCGAACTACCCGCGTTTGTCTTGAGCTTATGTGAGAAGCTGACTGTAGCTTCATCTCCCATTGTCATCCCCGCGCCGGTGTGACCTTTGCAGTCCCAGTGAACGCCACGAGAGGAGTCAACAAACCACCTGGTGCAGTGCATATTGTCTATTGATAGACGAAGCTTCAGAGATTTGGTTCCCTTCAAATATTTCAGGACCCGCTTCACCTTTCCGCAGTCGTCCTCGCCCGAATTCTTCACTCTTGTTGAAAGAAAACCCACAGCAGTTTGAATGTCCCGCCTCACTCTCATACATAAAAATAATAATTGGGCCACTGTCCTGTGAAAAGCATTGCTTGGTCCTCATCCAGTAACTTCCCATTTTCGCGGACCTTGAACAGGTGTTCTGCGGCTGGTGTAGGTGATGTGTTTTGTATGATTTCTGGAAATTTTTCTAGTATATTGTCGATGTATGGTAGCATTGATACGCTTAGCACTCCCTTTTCTGTGTAATCCAAATCCATGCCGAGGTACGTTATTTTTCTACCTCGTTGAAACGTGACACCATCCTCGTAGATTCTATTGAGATATATCAGAAGCTTCGTATTTTCTACTGGATTCTTGTGCGAGGCTAATCCATCATCCTCATGAAAAATAAGGGTGTGTTTCTCACCATCCTCCGTGTCTTTATTGAAAACACACGGAACAAACGGGTTCATAACAAATCCATAGTCCTCGATTTCCTTTCGAAAGTTTTTATAAAACAACAAAGCACTTCAAAGCAACCCATAAAGACTTTTGTACAACTGTACGTATAAAACTGGATTTCCCTTTTTGTCCTTTGTTATATACTTACAATATAGTTTTGGATCGATGCGTGTCATGATCTCACACAGATGGCCACGAAGTGTCATGATCACATATTCATCCGTTTTTGTCGTCACGAATGCTCCAGGTATATCAAACGTCATCACATCTCGACCTTCATGAGCGTTGATGGCCCCGGTAATGAAACCGTTGTCGGTCCCGACGGTTGGCGACGCCGCATCCTCCTTACTGATGTAGTTCCTTTGAGATGAGCCGTTGACGCAGCTTCTTGTTTTAATTCGCCCGTCCCTCTTCTGTTTCATGAACACCACGGTGGACAGGGCATTATTTTTTCCTTCCTTGATAAAGTCGATGAGTCTCGTGGCTTCTAGCAATTCAGATCGTGAAGCTGTCGGAATTACTTCATTATGCTTTCATTCGCTTTCTCATACCCGAATTCTTTAATTCCCTTTTAATGACATTTGCTCTAAAATTATCCCGAATATTTCCTTCTCTTTTTCTGATATCGTAATTGGGGACAGATCAACGTCTGTCTTTTTATCTCTTTCCATGTGCACCTGTCTTCGATTAATTTTGCATTTGGTCCTCGAAGACAAATAGGTGCCGCCGTCTATCAATCGATCCGGTGGATTTGATCTTCGACCTGATCTGGTCACATATGCGTTTTGCGTTGACGTATCTTCTGCTCCCCTTTCCTCCACCTCGTTAGAATCATGAGCTTCTTCAATTTGATCCTGATTGTCTTCGCTGAAATTGGAAGCAGGATGGGCATTCACGACGTCAACGTTGATATTATATACAATGTTGCTCATCGTACGCCCGGTGGATGCCTCACGCTCGGTTTCGGTCTTATCTTGTGGTCCAAAATTTGCGTTATCGACGGATGCAGCAAGTTCTTCCTCTTCAGACGGGAGATGCGGTTCTTCCACCACGCCTACACCCTGCTCGCATTCCAGTTGTACTCCTGGCATTTCCGCTGTAACATCAGGAAAAGGAGCGGAAGGCAATTCTATGGCGTTGTCTGTTATCAGATCGACATCGTCATCATTGCAAGAAAAAAGTCTTCGTTTTTTCTGTTTTTAAAAATGAAATAGTTTTGCTGGTTACTTCTTACTCCCCATTCGTTAACCAATCGAATCATTCGATTTGGATAGGGCAGCACAGTGAAACTCCGTCTCTTAATGACATGTCCTGTTAGTAGATTAAAAAATTGTAAGTTCCTTGTATATTGCCTGTTGGCCCCAGGCATACGGCGGGTGTCATACGAGCATTTTGGGTGTTGGTAATGTCTGCATGTTCGGGCACCTCACAATAGGCACCGAATCTTGCTTTCATATTCTTTTTGTAGTCGAGTTACTATCGAAGCACCACTTCTCTGGGCGAATACTCTTGTGACACCCCCGACTTAGATCTTAAAGAGTGCTGCCACATTACAACGAAGCCAATCATCGCTTTAATTATAGGGATTGGTAAATGAGTGATACCTACCTCTCGTATCTCTGAACTAATACACCTGCACTTCCCCCTTTGATAGTTTGGATAAATCTCTCAATCTCCCCCACGTGTTCTCCCTTGGCAGTGGTGGTGATAATGCAGGTGTCACTCATTAGAGGTTTGAGAGGCTCAAACTCATTATCCATCAGACAGGTTTGTACTACAAAACCAGCTCGTTTGTACAGTTTAATAGTTTCATAAAGAGCGTTACTAAGAAGTTTAGCTGTCCTACGAGGCCTGTATCGTGCGGTGGCGGACCGAATTCCCCTCGAAAGGGTAATAAAGAAAGACAGCCCACACACGAACATGACATCACCCACCAAAGTTAGGTTTTTAAACCTTTCTATGATGTTTCTTGGGATGGAGAGGTAATCCGGTTCGAGTCGTTCGGGCTTCATTCTTCTGTCCTTACCCCTTTTGATGCGGTGGTTTGGTCCAAAAAGATGTTTTGCGTCAGCAATGTCAGCTCGTGAGATGTTCGAGGAGCGCAAGATTTTTCCATTCACCTCGTTCTTCAGATCTTCTTCGCTCGCGTACGCCATGGCGGCTTGTGCATCTCGTCACTTCCCTCTTGTTCAATCCCTCCATGTTCTTACTCACCGACTGTAGTAGCATGATTGCCTGATCGTCTTGCTCATCGAGATCGATAAAAGGAAAATCAATGTCATGGCATCTGTGAAATGTTACCACGTAGTCTCCTCCTAAATCCGCGATAAAAGCACCCTCATCTTATCTGCTATGGTAGGATAAACTTCCCCCATTTTTATGGCACAGTTCCTCAAGAGTTTTGATCTTGACTACGTTCGCAGACCCTTGCCCCAACCAGAAAAGTGTAGACCCTAGGTACCCCTTTTTATCAGTAGTGGTGTTATCTGCATTTGTGTGCAACCGAAGTGACTTGTTAGACTTATGCACTCCTGTAAGATACGCAGGGTTACATATAAAGTCGTCGGTCGAGCACGTGTCCAGGTAGAGGTAATTCCTTTTCAATAGTGGCTGTGCTCGTTGCAAGGCGCCGAATGCGAACTGGACATTAATATTTCCTATGTCTGCAGGGTCCATCTTAGGGCAGTCCCTCGCTATGTGACCCAGCTGGTCGCAGTGGTAACAGCTCTTGTCTTTGTGTGTATATTCCGGAGCTGTTATGTCGTGTTTCTTCAACGACTCATTCATTCATTCATTCCTGCGCGAACACCACGCCATCGTCCATTGTGTCACGCCGAGGCGTTACACGGTCTGTTACATATCCGCTTACTCGGAAATTATTCATCATCCCGAGAAGTGATTGCGAATCCGAAGGATATTGATCCTCACCCATGATGTACTGGTTCTCCAAGTGGTTTTTTAGCGAACTGAACTTCTCGTTATTTGCGCCTCCCTACTTTCAATTTCGGAGCTGCTACTTTCAAAAGATTGAAAGTAGTACTTTCAATAATTGCTACTTTAGATGATAGTGATCTTGATTAAAGTACTTATGTATTACGCTAATTTTCATCTAGCTACATTCGTATGATTCTTTATGTCAACGAGGTTCGGTACTTGTGTTAGTCATTCGGCTAGTTCGAGTGTAATGGAAACTCTACTCGAGTCTTCAAATATTGCTTGACATTTAAAGTCTCTAACTAATTATCACTTTTCAGAAGTCCAAGTCCTGCACCTCCTTCCCAACGAAAGCGATTCGACATATGGCTTTAGAGTGATCCTGGAACCTCTGATGCATCGATTCGTTGCTCTAACTAGAGCGATACTCATTCGAGCATTAATGAAACCCCTTACTATTAGGTACGCATAAATACGGCCTTAGGCCTCAGCTTTTGGCTTTTGGCACTCGGAGAAATTATCCGATCGAACTTCTTATATGACGTATTATGCGAAGTTAAATGACGTACATTGCGTCAATATTTTTGGTTACAAAAGAGCAAATCCACAAATTCTTGATAATAAACAGAGACGGGTAGTAAGTATCGGGTACAAACTGATTGACTAACGGACTGACTCTATTGATCATAACAGGACGCATCTCGAGGAGACAATAATTGACGATGGTCTCTGGGATTAGCTGGTGGACTGGTTATGTCATGCATCTTTCAATATTTGCATTAATAGGGCGATTCAACAGATGTGGGGCATTCGCTCCAATAGTTCGAAGACGTGTGGGGTTTGGGGCCTCGCACTATGCGTTAGTTTTACGTTTGGGAAGGTACCGGCATACATCATGGCGCATGTCGATATCAAGTCAACGTGTGGATGATGATTTTGGAAATGCTAGTCTTGGGAAAAAAGCAGCGAGGAAAAAGAGTAAAGAGGAAGAAAAACAAAGAAATTTAATGCTGAAAGAGTTGCTGAGTAAAGAAAGTCGCAATGGTTCGGGCGGATACATTGTTCCAACGTTATATGCGATAAAAGTTTCTGTTTGTCCAGAATTGCGAACTGAACTGAACATGAATGGAAGAGAGAAGAGAGGAAGGATGTTCATCGAACTGGGCTCTGAGGGCACTAAATCCCTCAAAGGGTTGAGGTGTGAATTGCATTCTTTCTTTAGGAGTTTAAGGAAAAGTACATTTGTTCTATCAGCGGCACTTCCGGAAGGTATTTAACTTTACATATCTATGGTTTTGTTCAGTTTAATCATTCATTTTACTTATTTTTGAATTCCAATAATAGTTGACGAGGATGGTTCTCTGCTTGCCCCTGTTGATGAGGATGGATATAATGTGTACCCAGGAAAACTTAGTTATTGGAACATTACTTCTGATATGGATGTAGAAAAAACGTTTAAGGAAGCTTTAAAGCACAAGTCAAATCATGCGTTGATGAAAAGGCCATCGGTAATGGTCCATGTTGAAAAAGATCCTAATGCCCCTCCTCCGCCACCACCTCCATCGTACCTCGAAGATATGGCTGATCCCAGTCAAACTGATACGATGACTATGCTTTCTTTTTATGCATTTCCACCGCCAATTGAAGGAAAGCCTTTCGGAATAGAAGATCCTGACGAATTTGCGTTGAAGATACGCAAATTGTGGAAGCCTTTCAATGCACTCGGCAGAGTATATGTCGCTGGTGAAGGAGTAAATGCGCAGATGGCCATTCCTTCAAATGTGTAAGTCCATACTCATTAAGCTCCTTCATATTTCTTGGTCATCTTACACTCTTCAGTATGCCAAACTTTATCGAATGCTGCAACTCGATTCCGGAACTTGGAGTTCACGTGGAAAATGGAATAAATATCGATCCTATTCCTTTGTCAATGGAGGAATTCAGCTTCGCTGGTGATCCAGAATCAGACACTCCTTCACCGCCATTTAAGAACTTGCATGTTCGTATACGAAAGCAGGTAGTCGCAGATGGTTTGGACTACTCGCTTGATTGGCAGACTGCTGGCTATGATATGGTAAGTCATACTTTTGAGAATATTCAAGCCAACTCGCAAGGAAAACACTTATTTGAATTTGAATTACTAGCCCCCATTGGAATGGCATGAAAACGTAAAAAAGTTGAGTTCGTTGGATGTCGAAGATGCTGACAAACCGATATTACTTGACTGTCGCAATTCCTATGAGACGGAAGTTGGAAAGTTTGTCGGTGCTGAGCCACTTAAAACAGAAACTTTTCGTGAATCTTGGGACGTTTTGAAAGATCGCTTAGCAGATACACCAAAAGATGCTCCTATAATGACATATTGTACCGGAGGAATCCGTTGCGTCAAGGTTGGGGCATACTTGACACAAGAACTTGGATTTACAAATGTATCTAGATTAGCCGGTGGTATTGTAGCTTATGATCGAACAATAAGTGAAAAGAAAGATGAAAAACCACTTTTCGAGGGGACGAACTATGTATTTGATGGTAGAGTTGGAAGAGCTATAACCGACAACAAAATGGGAACGTGCATAACGTGCGGGGCGAAGACAAATTTATTAACTAATTGCGCAAACACAGCATGTCACAAACGCATGGTGCAATGTGAAAAGTGTCGTCCTAAATATTTGGGTACGTGTTCGGATGCTTGTAAACAACGTGTTATCAATAGTGCAAAGGGGTCGCTCCAAACATCACCGGAGTCTGTGAATTGGCAGCAACAGAGTCAAAAATTTGAAAATGTTGATGATTACAGTTCTGCATATTCCTCTACACCTCCACCCTTATTTCGCGAAATAGAAGAAAATACGAAGTTTTTTTCTCCAGAAGGTGCACATATGATTTCGGGATCATCTCAGGGGCGTTTACTAACATCACTGGCTTCAATGACACGATCTGGTCGTGTTTTAGAAATAGGTTCATATACGGGGTACGCCACCTGCTGTTTTCTCGAAGGAGTAACCAATGCAGCGGAAGCTATAAATTTCCCAGATGTGGGGAATAAACAACAAGGACCGTATGTTTTGTCCCTTGAACGTGATCAAAGAGCCATTGATATTGCCGCTGCTCATATTGAAATCATGGCAAAGTTCGGCATACAAAGAGAGGGAGCGGCAGAATCTTCTTCGCTTCGAAAGGTCGATTGTGAGTGCCTTCTATAAAATCAAGTTCAGCTTTATGAATACTTACGCGATGTTTTTATTATTTTGTAACGAATACAGTTGAAAAATATATAGAAGAGCTTTGGAAACGTCATGATAATACCAATAAGAGAACTTTAAATGTTGAATACCGTGATGCGAGTTCGTGTGAACTGATGAAAGTGGATGATGCTTTGGCAACTATCGAGTATATGAGCACTGGCAATGCAGAAATAAGCCCTTTTGATCTGGTATTTATTGATGCAGACAAAACTCGATTACTTGATTATGTTGAAGCGTGTTTGTCCACAGATAGTGTCCTCAAGAAAGGTGGAATTATATTGGTAGATAATGTTCTTTGGAAGGGGGGAGTCCTAGAAGTTGCAGCTGGCGAGGAAGAAAGGGATTCCGTGGAAATGACTGCTGTAGAAATGAAATGTTCGAGAAGGGCGAGGAAATTGGCAAGCGCAATGCATACCTTCAATAACGCGATAATACAGGACAAACGAGTTGAAGTTGTTATGTTGCCTTTGAGGGATGGGTTAACAATGATTAGAAAGCGATAAAATGTGTATACATCCTATTACTTCATAGAAATATGTTGTTCTCGAATTTATGTTTATGCCCCAGTGATCCGAAGATTCTTTTGTGGAAATGGGGAGTTAGTTAGTAGATTGTACTTCTGTTGATGTAGAATCGGTGTAAGCACAAATATCAAAAATTAAGAACCGCAATCAAATTTTGTCACGGTGGCGGAACGTTCAGGTCGGTTCAGATCTAATACACGACCTCACATTCAGAGATTAGTAGTTTACTCGTCGAAGTGGGTCTTAACCAAGTCCCTTTGATTCTCTACAACAATATCTTAAATAAGTGAAGCTTGAAAATTTACTCATCTTTTCATTTTAAACAAAATCGAATTCCTTGTCCTCTTGGCCTACAATAAACAAACAGTTGAAAACAACTTCGTAAAAGTCATAAACTTCGTCTGAATCGTTAATCACTCGTTTATTCATTTCAAAAATAAAAACAGAATCTCTGAAGTTACAAGAACCGAAGGGGCTCGCGCAAGGCTTACTTGGGCGCGCGGTTTGAGCATGTGAATGCTTGGTACTGAACAGTTCTGATCTGTAATTTATATTCTTCTGTTAAAATTGTAAACTAAGCTGAACCTATCGTAGAGGTTTTGTTACGTTAACAAAACAGCTTTTGATATGTGTCCTTTACGCTAATTCGAAGTCAATAACAACAGCATTCGCATTTAATATTTAACCGATGAACGAGACTGTTCTATTGATTAGAGGAATTATGAACGAATTGCGTTAAATCCAATCTTGTGGTAAATGGATGTTAACTTGTGAGATAGAACTGCGCATCTGTTGTGTGGGGAAATCCCTTCGACTATGAAATGCCCATGTGCCGCAAAAACTCAATAGCTTTCGTGAGATGGTGCTTAATCGGCAACCCTACCAAACTATCTTCTTGAACAGCTGGGAGACAAAGTTTTTGAAGATATGTATGTACTGAAACATCTTGTGTAACCAATCATTGACTAATCTTTACCAAAAAAAGAAAATGGATTAAAACTCTTCTCCTCGTGTTTCTTCATCAAAGCTCCGAACTCAGCTGATCCCTGTATTGAACGTAAATCAGGATCAGCTTTCACCGTGTCCAAATTGTTGAACCCATAATCAATAGCTTTTGATAAACTGGCTACACTCTCGGCACACTTGCCTAGCTTGGAATACGCACAGGCAATATTGTAATGAGCCGCCTGATATTCAAACTCATCCAACGACATAACAACTCCTCCCTCCCTTCCACCAGCAGCACCTCCAACCGGAGACGGCCCCGAAACAGACTGTTTTCGCACCACATCCTTCCTCGACCCAGGCAACTTCATACCTTGGTTAAACACCTTAATCGCTTCTTCATACTGCCCTTCCTGCATAAATCGCAATCCTATTAACTCAGCTTCACGAAACGTCGACGGTGCAGTATATTCCACTTGGCTCTCCCCAGCCCCATTCGTCACATACGCTGCCATGTTACTACTGCTATCACCATTCTCAAACTGCTCGGAAGACGATGAAGACGATGACATATCTGCCTTTAAAGACACTGGAAATCGAATACACCTGCTACTACTGCTACCAACATGCGCAAATCGAACGCCCATTATACCTTTATGTTGAGAAAAGGCAGAAGCCGAGGACATCACATAACATGCTAAACCCATTGCAATGAAAAACTTTCTGTTACTCGATGCTGATGTCACCGGTATTGCTACCTTGCTGCTACAACTAATGCTGCTGCTGCTGCTGTTGTGATTACTCATGTTGGAAGGAACCAAAAAAAGGCAAACTTTCTTTTTCTTGTTGCCAATATCTTTTCTTTGAAATATCTATCGGATGCTCTTTTAATTTTGAATCAAACTCAATCTGTGAATGGTCTCGTGTCGAGGGCACAGAAATGGAAGTTGAAGTTTAAATCAGTGAAGGTCCGAATGTAGGAATCTGACTTTCTATATACTGAATGTGTACCGAAATGCAGATCTACTTACTTACTTACTTACTCACTCACTCACTCACTCACTCACTCACTCACTCACTCGAAAAGGGCATTCGAGAGTATGTGTTTGGATGGAATTTGTGAAGGTTGAATCAACATCCGTCGCCGTCGTCGTGTCTGTACTTCTCTCTTCTCTCTTCTCTCTTCTCTTTTTTCTTGAAATATCCTTCTTCTCTACTACACTACATTGTACTCGTGGCTCTCGTACATATGTACGAGCGTACATGTTCAGAGTTCAGATGTACATCTGTACGTGTATACGTGTATACGTGTATATGTACGAGAGCAATGTACGGGTATTTTACTTGCTCAGCACCCAACCAGGCAACCAGCATCTATCGTTCCTACATATCATACACAGACAAACGCACATACTTGCCTTCATACGTACGCGCGAGAGTATATGTACGTCATCCTTTGGATTGTACGCGGATACGTATCTATTCACGAGTAGTTGTGTATATACCTTTATAGTTTTGACTTTGAATGTCACATAAACCTTCTATAGGGAATACATGAGTGTTAGAGAATGTGAACGTGAGAGTACATATGCAATTGGGATTTGGGATGCGCGCGCGTACGTCAAACAAAACATATACATGTATCAAAACGAGAATCAATGGTGGATCGCGTTTCTGAACTTCTTTTTCCACACACAACACACAACACACAACAAAATAGATTATTATTTATACATGTACTTCGAAGTGTTTTGTTTTGTGTGATCATTATACTCATCTCGCATTCAAGATTTAATATACCATACAGAGTAACGATATATTATACAATACATTCTACGTAAGCAGTAGCAGCACACTCGGATAGTAGCATTGCATTACATTCCATTACATTAGAATTTTCTATAGAAGAAGAAGAAGAAGAAGAAGAAGAAGTATGAGATTCTCGATCGAAGCGATTGCGGCATTGGCCCTTTTATCCTCACAGCAGGAAGTCAGGATCGTGAGTGGATTTACTAACGTCATCCACGCAGGTAACTTACATGCTTCCTGGAATAATATTCATATGGATAATAATGTGGGAGTGGAAGTTGGTAAGAGCAGCATCAGTGGGTTGCGTATGTTGGGAAAAGGTTGGGAAAATGATGATTTTCTGAACAGTCTTGGTGGAAGCGATAAAGATCGTGAGGAGGCGAATGATAAGTATAATGAGAAGAAGGAGCATTTAAGCCAATTTCGAGAACGTCAAGCGGTGAGTGTAGTTCGTGATGTGTCGGCATGGGTTTATTTGTTTTTTGTTGTTGTGTTATTATTCCTTTTTTATCTGTGTGTTTTGCATGTTTCTCATATATATTTATCAAATATATCATTTGGGTTTTGGATTGAATAAAGGAGCTTGATTCGCCAGCGGCAAGGAATTTTATGGAGCGTAGAATGATGGATTCGGATATGATTGATCCAATGAACCAAATGGAGGGTGGTACGAATGATGATGAAGGGTTTCGGGGTCCAGCCAGTCAAAGCAACCGATTTCGACATATGATGGAAGAAACAGAACAGAGGTCTCAGTCCGATGATCCAGGGCAAGACTTTGGTTCGTCAGATCAACGTCCTCAATCTTCATCCACTGCACCAGTGGAGTCTGCTCCAGTACCGGAACCCGAAAGTAGGCCAGGTATGATATATTTTGTAAAGGTTCTTGTGTTATGTTCATCGTTAAGTTAACTTCTGCAATTCTTCAAAGATTTTGACGCGTTAGCAGTTAGTGCAAGAGGCGGTGTAGTAGGCGCTGGAAATCAGCTTACATCGGACGGACGACCTCCCCCACCCCGGCGTCGTGATCAGATTGCAAATACTTCGGACGTGTACTTAGAACAGTTGAAAGCTGACACAAAGGCACGCAAAGAATCATTTTTACTTGGCGATTACGAAGGTCATCAAAGAGTTTGGGAATCGTCCAAGATCAAGGAACTCGAAAATGCGCTTAATGAAAATCCGTTCTACGAAAGGTATTTGTTCTTTTATTCTGTCATTTTGCATATTTTGCTAAGCCGGTTGTTTGCATGTTTTTAGTGAAAGAGAGAGACAGAAAAAACTAATGTCCATGCTTGAACCGTCGGAAGAGGATATGCTTGTGATGAGAAAGCAGATGGAAGAAGCAGAAGCACTGAAAGCATCGACAGGATTAAGTTACAAAGAAAGATTAGCAGCTAGGAAAAAAGGGTTGTCAGCAAGGAACACGCAACCAGCCTCCATAGAACCTGTTGCTTCCACTGTAAGTGAAGCAGAGAATACAGGTACTCCCTCTCGCCAAACCATGGGAGGTTTTGCATCAGAGAACAGTCCACCTACTTCCAATTCTGAACAAGTCAGTGCGGCTCTAGCTAACGACCAATCGATTCCGGCGCCTAACCGCAAATCTGATGATGATCTACCTATCGCTAAATCTTTTCAGCAAAATCCCCCAACTCCAAATCATGATAATGTAAATTTCGACCAACTGTCCCAAGCCGCAAGGGGTGGAGTCTACGATCCGTCTCAAGAAAAAAATAACAGGGAAGATTCAGGTAAGCCTTTTTTAAAAGTATATACTTAAGGAGTAATATTATTTAACGATTCTGTGTTCAAGAGTATGAGAATGTAAATTTTGACGAATTGGCAAACAAAGCCAGAGGTGGTATGATGGGTAGTGGTGGCAATCAGCTTACGTCGGACGGACGTCCTCCTCCTCCTCGCCGTCGGGGCCAAATATCCAACACTGCAGATGTCTATTTGGAACAGTTAAAGGCTGATACGAAAGCAAGAAAACAAGCATTTTTGGTTGGCGATCATGAGGGCCACCAGAAAGTTTGGGAAACTTCAAAAATTAAAGAACTAGAAAATGCACTTACTCAAAATCCATTTTATGAGAGGTATGAACCTTCTCATTTCAACTTTAAGTGTTTCGTGTTTTAATTTTTCTTGCGTTCAAAGTGAACAGGAAAGAAATAAAAAGCTCATGAGCATGTTTCAAGCGACCGAGGAGGATTTGCTTGTTATGAAGAAGCAGATGGAAGAGGAGGAAGCACTCAAAGCATCTTCTGTCGTAAGCTACAGGGACCAATTGACAAAGAAAAAACAAACAAATAATACAAGTAAAGTTTCGAGTTCTAGTCAGTCTACTGAGGCTAATTTGGTTGCACCGTCGGAAAGCGAAATGGTTTCATCTTTGCAGTCTTCTGCTGCAAGCGTACCCAAAAGAGAAGAGTATACTACTAAAGCATCAGAAAGCGAACCCTTTGTGATTAAGGCACCACAAGCTGTATCCGTTGAAGGTTCAAGTGACAAAAGTGAAGATGATATTCGCAGGTCTTTGAGGACGTTGATGGGTCTAATCCTGAAACACCGTGGCGGAATTGGGTTTGGTGGTGGGTTCCTGAAAGGCCCAGATGTTGCCCGCTATCAAACAACACTTGCAGAGGTGAAAGAAATACTGGCAAAAGAGACAGGAAGACAGGTGTCATCAGTTGAAATTGAAGAAGCTCAAATGGTCGAGGAATCAAGCGAAGCTATTTTAGGCTCGCCTTCTAAGTCAACTGATGATCTTCCATCAGAAAAACACTCAGACGTTGATGGGTCGATTGAATGCATTGATGCTATAATTGATATATATCAAAAATCTTCTCCAAGTGAGAAAAATGAGCTCATCGGGCCTCTCCGCAAAGCGTTGGCGAGCGTAATGGAAAAAACTGATGGAATTTCGACAATAGGGAAGAGCACAGAAAATCCGGAAAGCGTCGGAGAGATTATGTCGAGAATGGAGTTTTCGCAACAAATAAGTGTCGACGCTTCGTCGCCAATAACGTTACCAAGCAACGATGAGCGACAGAGTCACCCAGGTAGTCAACAAGACTTATCTGTGGCAAGCGCGAGTTCTGTTTTTGAACAAACATATGACACCCTTAAGTCTATTACAGGGAACGGAAGCTATGGCCTAATCGAAGAAATTTCTCCTGACCAAGCTGCAACAGCAATTGATCTATTGAAACAAATGCGAGTCGCACTAATGGATGAGTTATACCTCAACGAATGATAATTCGTTGGAAGTCATATAATAGTATCCCAAAAAAATAATGTTTAAGCAGACGTAATTGTAATATTATATTTTTGCACAATCGAGAATGTTTTTTGCATGACTTTATACCTTAATGTTGTGTAGTCGAAATGTTATTCATCATGAAGAAAAGATGGACACTCAATGTTTTCTTAATTAGCGCTCGTTTGTGAGGCACGATAAATCATTTCGTTGCATCATTGAAAATTTTCTCAGATAGTTTATTCTGGTGCACGTTTATATTCCTAAAGTGACCTCTCAGATTGTAGAACATGAAACTAATTGTCATTGCGCAGCAATTAATAGATACTATATTATTAATAATATACTATTATACCAATCATGTCTGGTGAGCGCTTAAACTATTTTGTTTTTATTACTTCGCTGTAATCGAGGTTCGCATCACGTCGAACTTCACATTAATGTCGTTGAATCTAGCTTTGTTCACGTTCGTGTCTCACACGTCGAATTTTTAAAACAGCGATAAGAGCGGCTCCCACTGCAATACCTACAACAGCAAGGCATAATGCAATTGATCCTTCTTCATTAAGGAGTTCATCGCTGGCAGGATTAGTTGCTGACCTTGGACGAGCTTCGGCGACAAATACTTGAGCTGATACTGTTGACTTCGCACTTGCGCATTTCGCCGATTTTGCTGTGGGCATCTAATAAATTGTGTTAATACATTATCTTAAAAGATGACATTTATTACTTTCACTTACTTTTGTGCTTTTGAAAGACGGCATCTGAAAAATCGCCATAAACAATCTCGAAAAATAAGATCACACTCTATCATGACAAATCGATATTTATTTTATGAAGAAACTCACTTTCGTGCTTTTGAAAGAGGGCATCTATCAAAGTATAGCAAGGTTAAAAAGATAAGAAATCAAGTCCCATCGTGACTAAATGCAGACTCACTTTTGTGCTTTTCGCTGATGGCATCTATTTTGGGTTGAAAACAGAAAAGTAAGATTTTCACATCAAGGGACATACAGTATAGCATCATCTACCGTACCTTTGTGCTCTTCACGGATGGCATCTAATATTTGTTGAAAATGACAATATAAGAAAAGTTAGGCAAGGATCTTATCAGTAAAGCAATCGAGTTTTCATCTACACGACATCATTCGACATTAGACGCATACTCACTTTCGTGCTTTTCGCGGATGGCATCTTAAAACAACATACATTATTTTTATGAGATAAAGAGTTCCATCTCTAAATTTTTTGAAAGTATTGATCTCACCTTGGTGCTCTTCGCGGACGGCATCTAAATTTTGACGAAGATACGATAATAACAGGAAAAGTTAGGCAAACATGTTTCTTCGGGATAGCGACGTTCACTATTATATCTCCAGCATGCACTGTCTTACCTTGGTACTCTTCACGGATAGGCATCAATAATTATATCAGTGTGTCCAATGTGAAAGAAAAATTTGATATAAATATCGACTTCAAAATTATCAATACAATCGGAAACTCTCTGTACTCACTTTCACAGATGGCATCTGGCAAAAACAAACGGATTTGAGGTAACCAAAAATAAACGTACTTCATTTTTGATTGAGCTTTGAATCAACTTACCTTTGTGCTTTTTGCGGACGGCATCTTAGTACTCTTAATAGATGGCATCTTCGTACTTTTAAAGGATGGCATCTGTGACAAGTATCGCAAAAATTAGAAACACTTTATCGAATTAACTTCCAATGTTTGTTTTTCATTTCTTACTTTCGTACTCTTTGCGGATGGCATCTACAACAACATAGGAAAATGAAAAAGAAACATTGAATAAGATCGTCGAAATATCATTTGTTAAATGAATTCAATCTCGTGCAATTTTCTTATTACCTTTGTAGATTTGATAGTCGGGGTGCATGTTGGAGATGCTGACGCTTGTTGCAATTCACGATGATGGCCGTAAACATAAACATCATCACCAACATAATGAGCTTCAGAGTGATGGGACATGCTAAGCTTAGATGAAAATAGATCTGCCAATGCTTCAATTGCTCCATCAGTACCTGTTTTTACGTAATAGTTGCTTTCATTATTATGGTTACTGAGCCGAGAAAAATTATTTTTATGAAGCCGAAGAGTAGGAGAAGTATGAGAATGTACGCCTTCCACTACAGCAATAACAAATAAAAACCCAAACCATGACACTCGTGAACGAAACATCATATTATACTTGCTCTTTTGAAACAAAGATGTGTTGATTAGAAAAGATTAATGATATCCTTTGTGCCGAATTAAGACAGAAAATGGTTCAAACCAATGGGTATGTGTGGAATAGGATATCATGCTATTTTTTTATCAAATTTTTTAAACGCATCGCCAAAATCGTCGAGCGGAACACATTTCCCACGAGGATTATAATTTGTCATTAACATGTTATGAGCCTTTCCATACGTCGCTAGACCTCGCTATTTGAATATGTCGTCATTTAATCCGAATCTAGACAGGTTCTCAACGGGCGTTTAAAAATTCAGCAAAAGACGAAAAATCTGTCTCATAAAAACCTCGGGTATTTCAATTAATAATTCAAACTTTTTATAATACGAGTGTAAGATCTTTCACAAAAAAGTATGTACTTCATCATGGGAAACAAATTGATTGAACCAATCAACAAGATAATAGTGGTCTTTGTCATATTGAGCAATTTCGCAACAGCTGCTAATCTACGTGAAGGCGTCAAACAACCGGAGCGAGAACTTCAAGTATCTACAGAACAACCTTCAGTTTTTCCAAGTGAGGCTTTTATCGTGGACTTGACGTCAACTCCCAGCGAAATACCTTCGCTATCGATGTCATCTCTTCCATCATCTCTTCCTTCTTGCGCACCGTCCTTTACCCCATCCCTATCTCCTACTGGAAAGCCAAGTACATCACCTACGGCTCCTCCATCTTCTTCGCCTACATCGCATCCCTCATTCGCACCATCTCTAAGGCCTTCATCATTCCCATCTAGTATGCCAACTTTATTGCCATCGGATGAGCCTTCATTAAGCCCTTCAAGCTATCCGTCCCTTGTACCTACTATAAGTGCAGTGCCTAGCACTAGCTCTATGCCAAGTAAGAGTGGCAAAGGAGGAAAGGGTTACACTGCCTTAGAGAAGCACGGAAAATCAGAGGTGCGATGCTTAGAAACAAAATCAACGAAATCAGCAAAGTCATCAAAAAGTAGTAAAAGTTCATCTACCGACACTGCGACATTTAGTGTTGAAGGAGCAGAAGATGAGGGTGATTTCTCTAGAGCCAATGGAAACGATTCAGGCGAGTCAACATCCTTTACAGAATCTGCGTTAGGGACAATTGTTATGGCTACAGTAGCATTTGCGAATGTAGTGCTATTTGCTGTAGCTATCAAGAAGTATCGTGAAAATAAGCAAACTAAGGACATTTCCAGTCCCAGTACTTTTCCAAAGGAAGAAGGTGTGGAGATTTCAGGTGTTCCGCAAGGAGAGGAAACAAATGTGTTGGTGGATTACGGTACTGGGGATGGAGTTGAAACTGCACTGGGACGTATGCAGTAAGCAGAAGAATCTCAATTGTGTTAAATACTTAAGGAAGGTTGTTAACGTAAAATAATAGGGGTTCTAAAAATAAGATCGTTGTACCTCGTTTTCGCAGAAAGTAAACTCCCTGGCATCTTTAATTGTGATCTAGACGTTTATTCGTTGGAGAAAACACACTTAATCCAATTCACTTCACTAATCAAAGAACATATCGTTTAGCGAAATTTACGATGTTGGTTCAGCTTCTTCACACGTCGAAGGTTTTGTCATGCCATAAACAAAGTTTGGAACAATAGATTCCTATCCTACTTCCATGGCAGGATATCACTTGTCATCACATGGTATGGTCCCTCTCACGTGCGATTGATAATCACTTGTTTATTATCCATAGTTCCACCTCTACCGAAAATGAGGGCGGGTTATGTATATGTATGTTTTGTTATGTTCACACACCATTAGGGCAATTTGAAACTTTTAGCAGCATACGTCATTTTGAGCGTAAACATGTAAACGTTCCACACCAAGAAGCAACAAGCAACCGCGCTCTTCTCCCGATTCTTTTATTTCAAGCTAGATTAGATTCACTTCACGGTACAAAACTTTTCAAATCTCACAAACGCCCCTACATCCCAATCTGCGTCAGTTTCGGACATCAGTACAAGGTTTTGCTCACTTTTTGTATTTTTCCACAAATCTGCACCAAAGAACAATCACATCTGGATTGTATTGCATCGTATTGTAGTAAACAAGGACACTCTTTTGTTTCAAAAAATCAAAGCAGCATAAAAGGGTCGCATCCACTGCTATCATTACAATATTTATTTCAGGAAGGTGGCTACGATATGCAATTATATTTCAACAAATCCTTCTCTCCTGTCACAAGTGTCATTATCCTCATCCAAATCCTCACATACACCACCATCATGCGACGAGTTTCTTCCCTGCAACTGCACATTCACTGGTTTCGTAACACGGACCTTCGTCTGCACGATAATCCTGCCTTAAATCGTGCTGCTGCATCGGCATTTAGTCAAAAGGGACCGGATGGTGACAATGCGATATTTCTGCCGATTTATTGTTTCGATCCACGTTTTATTGGTGGTGGTGAGTCGTCTCGATCTCGATTCGGGTCGAGGAAGTGCAGTTCTCAACGTGCGAGGTTTATGATTGAAAGTGTGGAGGATCTTCGGCGGAGTTTGAAAGGTCATGGCTCGGAGCTCGTTTGTGCACAGGGTAAGCCTGAGGATGTGCTCGAGCGAGTGATCCAATGCATTGATGAAAGTTACGAAGGGAAGGACTTGGTTGTCACGGTTCATTGTCAGGAAGAAGTCGCGAGTGAAGAGTTAAGTGTGGACAAGGCTGTACGTCGTGTACTTAAGAAGCATCCAGGGTCATCGTTGAAACCCGTTTGGGGATCGACATTGTACTTGCCTCAGGATCTTCCATTTGGAGCCATGGCTGGCAAATCCAAGGAGACTTTACCGTCTTACATGAGCATGCCAGATGTGTTCACCCCATTTCGGAATAAGGTTGAAAAGAATAGTGACATTCGTAATCCTTTTGATGTCCCCAAGTCCGAGCGGTTATCTCTTTTACCAAATCCTAATGCTATCCATAACATCGCTGCTACTGTTGAGAAATGTTCAGTATCGTTTCTCCCATCGTTGACTGATTTGGAATACACACAAGAAGAAGCAGAGAACGCGCTGACAACGGATACACGCGGTGTGATGCACTTTGTTGGTGGAGAAACAGCTGCCTTAGCCAGAGTGAAGGATTACATTTGGGATAAGGATTTGCTAAAGAACTACTTTAATACTCGAAACGGGATGATTGGTGCTGACTATTCTACTAAGTTTTCACCTTGGCTAGCAAACGGTTGCATATCTCCAAGGTATATTGCGACTGAGTGCAGAAATTACGAGGAGGAACGAGTAGCGAATAAATCAACTTATTGGGTTGTTTTTGAACTTTTGTGGAGAGATTTTTTTAAATTTTTTGCGGCGAAACATGGTGATCGTATTTTCTACAGAAGTGGGACAAGCGAACAGCACAACAAAAAATGGGGTTACAATCGCAAGTCTTTTGATGCATGGAAAGAAGGGCGTACTGGATATCCGTTGGTGGATGCCAACATGAGGGAACTTGCGGCGACTGGATTCATGAGCAATCGTGGGAGACAAAATGTATGCAGTTTTTTGGCTATTGATATGAAAACAGACTGGACGTATGGAGCCGATTATTTCGAGAGTACCCTACTTGATCACGACGTCCATTCAAACTGGGGAAATTGGTGCTCCGGGGCTGGTATGACTGGTGGCAGGCTAAATCGCTTTAATATTGTGAAACAGAGTAAGGACTATGATTGCGATGGTGACTATGTTCGACTTTGGATTCCTGAAATGAAAGATCTGCCAAACGAACTTATACACGAACCATGGAAAATGACTGCGGAACAGGAGAGTCAGTTTGGAGTTCGACTTGGAGTAGATTATCCGAAACCGATTGTGAAACCTTTTGTCCCAAGAGCAAATAACGATCAGGGAAGGAATGGTGGAAGAAGGAACAATAAAGGTTGGAAGGGTAAGGGTGGCGACGAGAAGAAGAAAAATTCGAATCTTGGAAAGGGCCAGAGGAAAGAAATGAAAAGTTTGAAAGAAGGCAACTACAGAGTCGTGGGAGAATGGACGCTGTAGATTGTAGCTTGAATAACTCACTTGATATGAGTGCTAGTTTATTTTAGATTTTTACATTCATTACTGGCTCTTGAATAGAATATTATGACAAAAGTGACATTGCAATAGTCATTGCTTGATTGTAGTATGCTCAAATTTAGGGTTGGGATTGGAAACATATCAAGAAAAAGAACTTGCATATACATCTTTACTGAAAGAACAATTCTAAAGATGAGATCTCTCGCGATATTCCTCCACAAAGGCATGTGTCAATGCTGTCCACAAGTATCTAATCGTATAAACCTCGATGGTTCAAATGGTTGTAATGAAAGAATAGCAATTGAACGAGATCTAAGTAAATTTAAATCACAATGTCGGAACAACACTATCACCCACCGCCATGGCCGACGCTCTAGTGACAGCAGGAGGAACTCATGGAAGAAATGGTTTTTGTCAACATCTATCACTACCTTTGCAAGCTCATGAATCATGCGAATCCTCACGACACAGCCCGCATTCAAATTTTAAGGCGTGAAAATCCTTTCCCCGGCGACCTCTACGATACGAGTGCCTAGGCTAACGACCGATGGTGTTCTCTGCCAGATTTTTGCTTCCAGCCACTATCCATACCCGCCTTCATCAATGTACTACCTGTAGTTGTCACTGCATCCGCTTTACAGACTACAGTGCACTTTAACGAGGAAGAAGATCGAAATTTTCGAAGTGCAATGTCTAATAGTAGCCAACAGAACTGCAACGCATTGTCTCACTCCCAATGCATTACAATTACCCTTTGATGGTGACCTCGACCTATTAATAGGTCCTTAACTGTGATCAAGCGGTCCTTAACTGTGATCAAGCGCCTGTAATAGAAGCGATCTGGATACGTAAATCCTGATAATTTGATCACAAACATACAACACACAATTTCTAAAGTACCATCGCGAAGCCTGGATGCGTATCGACACAACCAAAATGCAGACAACTTGCTAATCTACCACCGTTTTCCAGTTTATGTCATCACAAAATACGTGCGATTTTCCTCACGTCCCACACAGACAGGAGATACCTCAGGAAACCGAAGAGTAGCGCGTGGGAGGGAGCACAAGCACATGGACATGTCCCCGAAATAATTCTATCTTCTATCTACCGTCTGTTCCCACCCACAACACGAAGATTTACGTCTAGCTACTAGAGAGACAAGAATCGAACACTATAATACATCCGAAACCAAACCGTGCTCCTCAACATCTGATCCGATCCGATCCGATCCGATCCGATCCGATAGGGTACCTCCTATACACAAATATGTATATATTTGACGAGAGAGAGCAAGAAAGATATCGAAAAACATTAAGATACAATGTACGAGCCGTATGGACGAACAAATGTGACATAACACGATCAAAATCAAAAAAGTCTATCAAAAGTCCGAATGGATGACGTCATTGACTCGATGGGTACGTCATAAATGGCTATTATACGAACACATTCCGGTACTCTCCATAACTGAATATGAAATATATATAGCATATCCACCAGACCAGAACCAGAACCAGACCAGATCAGGATCAGGATCAGGATCAGGATCAGATACATGTATCAGATCAGATCAGACCAGACTTTCGAGTTGGACTCGAATATCACAAACCACCATGTCATCATCACTTTTTCTACCACGTATGAGTCGTACAAGAAGGGCGACTTCTACCATTCTCTTAGGAACAATCACAGCACTATCATTATTCAGTTCCACCACCCACACCATGCCGTCGTCGACATCCGCTACTGCCACGGCATTATCACTCTCGGATTTTGCCAAGGCTTCGATGGTGCCCTTGCAAATCGAAGTGGAGGAGCCCTTGGTGTTGCCGTTGATAAATGATTCTGTTGATGGGACGAGCTTAATTGGCAAGTATGCTGGTGAGAAGATGGGAGCTGTTTGTTTCGTAGTTCGTCGTCCAGGATGATCTTTGTGCCGCGAGGAAGGTTTGCAACTTTCGAGTGCCGCGGCAGAGAAGAAGTTTGAGGGGTTTAATTTATTTGGTGTCGTGAAGGAGATGGGTGTGGACGATGAAGGGTTGTCCGATTTTTATCATAGTTACTATAAGTATCCGTTGTATTTGGATGAGGAAAGGGTATTCTACGGTGCTCTTGGAAGCCGAAAGATGAGCTTCGTGTCGTTAATGCGGTTAATTCCAAAGTCATTTGGGTCCTTAGGAACTAGATTGAAGAAGAAAGGTATTGAGGGAAATTTTAAGGGTGAAGGTTTGCTACAAGGAGGTGTTATTGTTTTTAATTCAAATGGTGATCCTGTGTACTCGTATAAGGAAATCACTGGTGAAGAACTTCCTATGGATGATATTTTGAAGGCTGTGGAAGGCATTCGTATCGAAGAAAAGAAAAGTGAACTTTAAGGAACAAGCAGCTGGAAGCATAGAAGTATGAATGACGATCTTGTGAATGAAGGGAAATTTTCCTTGGAGAGAGATCTGACCAAGTTACAAAATATACTGCAGATGTTTGTGTCATACCTACGCCTAATCGGCAAAGTCAAAATTTATGAACAAAACATTATTCTTTTCTTATGTTTCAATTACTGACATACCGGGTACTTAACAATGCGTATGTGCCACTTAATGATGTATATGGCATAGAATGGTCAACTAGTCATTGCTTGGAGAGATGTCTTAACCAATCTTGGGCGGTAGATAACCTGTTCGAATAGGTCTGTACCTTTAACACACTACGTGGTTTGATATGCAACTGTGAATTCAAATTCGTTTAGTATGTACCATAGAGAGAGCACCAAAGACGAAATCAGTTTGAGGAAAATAAAATGAACATTTCCCAGGAGGCTTGCAAATGGGACAAGCTCTCTCAAACAGAAAGGGGATTCATCAATGCCCTAATGAGCATCGCTCTAGTTAAATCAATAAATCGATGCATTAGAGCTTGCAGGATCCCTGCAAGTCATATGTCGAATCAATTTCGTTCGGAAAGAGGTGCAGGACTTATTCCATCGGAAAACTTTGAAATGTTTCTTTTTCATGACATGACAGTGAGCTTGGTGTCAACATTCTGACAAGTTTCACTGTTGTGATCATTGCCCCCGCACCATGAGCATTTCTGTAAGTTATTCTTCTGTCTCCTGATTGCAGCATCGATTGAATCTTTTTTTTCTACGACGGCCGTTTGCTACTGGTGGCAACAAAGGAACTTGTTGCATGTAATTGGCTACTTGAAGTAATATTTTTGAGAGAGCCCGTTGAAATGGGTATAGCAACGAAGAGCAGGCGTGGTCTTTCATGTCGTTCAGTTTTAATTGTCTATTAATACAAGAATTAATAAGTCATAGATGCACACGGCAAGGGACAATGTCCGTTTGCCCAATGCCGTTCGTTCTGTTGCTTTCCGAACCAATTTCTCAAAAGCCGTTGTAAACGAACACCCAAGAATGGGAATTTACTCAGAGTATGGGAGTTCATGGTTCAATAACAGGGCAAATGACGAAACGTATTATATGCTTCGATCATTTTCTCACCTGCTACTACTTCTCTTCCGAAATAGTTAGTGATGAACAGGGTTGTCTCCAACCTCCATTTAGCTACCGACAAGTTAGAAAGTAGTTATCAGACACAGAATGAAATTGGAAGTTCCTATTTTATCAATTTTAAAAATAATTTTAAATTTCTCTATTTTGACAAGTTAAAATACAAATTGATAAATAATCATGAAGCGAAATCGGCTTGAAAGTTACAATCTTACAATCATAACATGAATATTACTAAGAACCTAAAATAAGTTTATATATAAACCAACTGGTTGTAGTTGACATCTCTAACCTTGACTCTCACTTCAGGTTTCAGGACAGAACGACTTTTCTCAAAAAAATATTATAAGAATATATGGTTGCGTGAACTCATTGATTCATTTTTTATTTACTCTACTTTATCACGGCACAACAATCTACCGTTATACATACATAGTGAACCCCATAAGCGTCCATGGGATGACGATCCTCGAATGGATAATGCTCAGAACCTTGCTAGGTGGAAAACAATTAATTGTTTCTGCTACGGGATCTGCCAACTCCAATTGAACACCAGATAGTAACTTTCTAGTTTTGATCTTGTCATTTGAGCATAAAAATGAAAAGATAATATTACGATCGATTCACAGAAAATATTATTATTTGCAAAAAATAAAGAATAGATACTATTCTGGAATCAAGACAATTTGTTAATAAACAATTACAACATGCTTCGCAAAACCTCGTCCATAGCTTCTCCCTGATCACCATATTCATTTTTTCCTCCTTCTTTATACTTCAACGTATTCTTTTCAAATTTGCTCTTAGGGGCTGATAACTGAAAAGGCCAAAGGAAGGAATTCGCGTGCTTGAAAGAGTCACCAACGGAAAAAATCTCATGAACTAAATCCTCCACACAAATAATACCGTGCTCGTCGCCTAACTTTTCTTCAATAACGATATTATCTGAAATCGGAACACGCTTTCCATCCACTTTACAGTGCCCTCTTCGCGTTATCAGATTTTGCACCGCACTCTTCGACAAAGATCCGTAAACCACAAATGGTTCCACCAACTGTAACATTTTGCGTGTAATTTCATTACACTTTAGAAACACGCCATCGTACTGACTGCGCAATCTCATATTAAAAAGAGTCTTACGAATTTGACTCGGGATAGGCACTCTCCTTGACGATCCTCGAATACGAATCACGAAAACAAACTTTGCTTTCACAGAATTCGCCTGATATTTTTCCATAATTGGTTCTATTGTCACTTCCGGATTCTGTCTTGACTCTTCGGTTTCTCGTTGTTTCATAAGCACCGAATCGCTCGCGCGCTTTTGCATACCCAGCTTTTTGACGCGATGAAATCGTCGTGTATGGTTCGCTCTATTCCGACTGTCCATCAAGAACTTTTCTGGTTTGATGATTTTGATGGTCTTATTTTTTCGGAATACTTTTCGATTGCCTCGCCTGTTCTTGTTTGCCTCTCTCTTTGATTTTAACTCATCAAGGTCATGCTTTCGCTTCAAAATCGTCTCCGGAACAAGAGGACCCTTTCCTTCCTTCAATGCACTCATCTTCTATTCGTCAGTCTTTTCGTTCGATCACAAGTGTTTTCTTTCTTTAGGCAGTGTTACTTATTTTTGTACAACAAATCAATGGAACATTCTATGAATACTTGCACTTGATTGCTAGCGTAGTGAAAAGTGGTGAAGAAAAAATGAATGGTTTTAAGAATAAGACGACTCGAAATTTCGTATAGTGCGAAATCCAATATACATTCTCTGGATAGTGGGAAGACTTTACCATCGAAGAAAACCAATGAACAGAAACATCGATGACAAGGACAAGGATGATGACAGACATGATGACGATGACGATGAAGGCTACTTCCCATCAATAATTCTCCAAGAAAAAGAAAATACATTTATGTTTCGTTCACAGCCTCGGCCTTGTCAAATTAATAGCGACCTTGCAAATAGTGACGATACATAGTACATAAAGGATGTCTCCATATTATGATATTTCATGGTGGTCTGCTCAAATAGATTTTGAAAAGAATTCGTAACGATTTTGCTATGTTAGGTTTGACATTACAATGCGATTTATCGAAGGATAGGACCAATTATTTCAACGGCGATTTGTGACAGAGCAACGGAATATGGAGATTGCAAAAATCTACATTCCTGCGAATACCATGCAACCTTTATTGGGACGATTTATTAGGAAAAGGTAAAATGTATTATAAAGTCATCAATAAAACTTTTGATTTAGTTCATAGAAATAAAGAGAATACAAGTACAATGTATGCCGATTCTACAGAGCTCGCTTCGATCGCTTTGAGCGTAGATAAGTAGATACTGCCTTGTCTGCTGTAACAAGGACTATTGGGGTATCTTCGGTGGCCAAAGTTAGTACAGAGTTGAGTCAAGAGCTTACACGAACGCCGCTCGAGTGTAAACATTTTACATTTATCCGCTTTCGCTGAAGCTACCTCAAATAAGAATCAACTTTTCTTACGTTTCCTCTACAAATTTGGCAACAACAGTAATGATATCCAGCGCTGCAATGCCTGATAGGACCACTCCACCACTAACGATTTAATATCGTCCATATCAAAAATTCCATGTTCAGCCGTCGCCAAGATGGCTTGCGGAAATTTACGGATCAATTTGAGAATATCGGCATGTGAAAATTTTGAACAGCCATCATTTTGTGCTTTGTTCGCTATAAAATAATGGAGAGGAGTTATACCATCAAAAAATTTCTCGAGGACAGCTTCTGGACAGGCATTCACGAGAAATTCGATGGCATCAGCATTGTCATATAAAAAGACGATGTGAAGTGGCAGGTTACCATATGGTTTTTTGTTGTACAAACGGCATCCGGAAACGCTGACAACATAAGAGCGATAACAGAACGAGATGCCATCGATGCTGCAAAATGAAAGGCAATATTTTCGAGAACGGTTCCTGGATAAACATCTAAGAGTAATTCGACGGCATCGAGATTGTTATTTTCAATGGCGTTGTGAAGAGGTAGGTAACCATCTAGATCTTTCACACGAGCGGCATCCGGAGCCAATGACAACATAAGATCGATTATGGAACGAGGTGCCTTGCATGCTACATGATGAAGTGGATTTTTACCGACATGATCCATCTCAGTAATTGCTTCTGGATACGCACTCACAAGTAATTCGATGGCATCGGTATTCTCATGTTTAGCAGCGCTGTAAAGTGGTAGGCAGCCATCAGGTTTTTTATACAAGTAACATCTGGAGCCAATGACAACCTAAGATCGATCACGGAGCGAAGTGCATACTTTGCTGCGTAATGAAGTGGAGTTTGACCAAAATCAACACTCTTCTCTAAAATGGCTTCTGATTACGTCTACACGAGTAATTCGATGGCGTCGATATTTTTAAAAAGAGCAGTGTTGTGAAGTGGTAGGTAACCATCAAAATCTTTCACACGAGCGGCATCCGGAGCCAATGACAGCATAAGATCGATCATGGAACGAGGTGCTTTATCTGCTGCAAGGTGAAGATGGATTAAGTTGGTAACGCCATCTCCCCTCATGAGCGCATCCTTTGCCACTCGAGGAGAGAGATGCTTCAAAAGCAGCTGCATATCGCTCCAACGCACAATACCACCCCGCGCCTTCTCTGACAGCACATTCAATGGTAACTTGAAGCCATAAAATGTATCCGTCATATTCGTGTTCACGCCATGCTGCTAAAACAAACGTCTCCCTAACTCCATCATAGTGTCATCAATCACTTCCACATCCTGTCACATAATTGTATGAACAGCAGCACATCATACGATTCCCAGAGAAATGAGTGACTTCAGTATCAAACCACAATATATGAACTTATATAAATGAAACGCACCAGCTCCATTATTAGACTATCACATACTTTCACGTCATCACCATCATCCGCATTTAAGTCGTGATCGTGTAGAATAGAAGCAAATAAGTCCATCATGATTTATTAGTACTGTGTGAATGAATGATTCTAGATCGACCGTCGATGACGAAGAGTAGATTTCGATTGTGGAGCGGCGCCAATTCACAATTAAAGTGACTTTGAAGTATCACGAGATGTATAGATGCACCGTGTTTTCGGACTCCTATATACAAACAACTTTGAATGATACACCGAATATATAAGGAAGAATAGGAGCCAGCTGGCAGGATGATTCACTGGCATGGCGCTAATAAATCCCAATTTAATTATTAGTATACTTCGAAGTATTAACTCTAATTATAAAATACCAGTACTGCAATAATAATTAATATGTGAATATGAAAGCGAAGTGCGTTGGATGCACGTGGTGCACACATCTGGTTTCAGCAAACAGACACCTGCCGTCCTCAAAGAACCCTTTACAACAACGTCATCAAGAACACACATTTTGGAAGGATACTAAACAATGCAATTTGGAACGGTGCATAATGTTCAAATGATTTTCAAAATCTGGACTTTAGAGCTATATATGTTACGTTATTTTTGTAAATGTTACGATGTTTGTCGTTAGCACTTCCTCGGCTGCTTTGCCAAACAATGTTTAATGCTCGACAGCAAGTATAGTGCCAAAAATGTTCGTTTGACTTTCAGTTTTGATGTAGACATACACGATCCAAACTTAGCGCTTCAAGGCGATAAATTATATCGATTACCTTCTTATTCTCTAATTTCATCTTTAAGCAATAGTGCACTTTTAAAATTTAGACGAAAGGGTTAGGACTCATTTAAGTATAGATAAAGTACCTAAATGCATCGTTGGACGAAATGAAGAGCAAAGTGATAGAATAATTATCTGAATTTCTTCTTCGTTGATTGTTTCAGCCCCCTTTTTCACTGGTTGCGATCAACTTTCACATAGTAGGGTCAGCAAACAAGTGCTCACCTAAACATCAGAACATGACATTGATACTAAGCACATCTCATGAAGATTTAGTTCTTAAGCGCTATTGCAATTTCATGTTTGTGCAAAACTGGCGCAATTGCGGATGCTTGCTTTTTAAGTAAGTTGTCTATGTAAAACTTCCGCACGGAATGTTCTTTTGCGATTCCACATACAATATCGTCTTCTCTTCCATGGCAATCATTTCTTATAAATCGAGAGAAATCTCAAACTCAAAAACAAGACAATGGATTAGGCAATGACTTGCAACGTTGTTCGCATAAATCTTGGAAAAGCAGGCGTTTTAATTATATTATGGGAATGTCTTTGAGGGAAAATAATTTTTGATGTTCTCGTTCCCAAACTTTTTGCCTACTCCTCCTCCTCCTCCTCCTCCTCTCCTTCTTCTTCGTCTCCTTCATCCTCCTCTTCCTCATCTGCTTCCCACCAAGATACTAGTCCTAATCCATCTTCGCATATTGACGCTTCAATTCGCATGCACGGCGGTTCTTGTTCATCCGTCAAATCTAATGAAGAACTTCGTCTTCGTCTTAGAACATTTCCATCCCCTTTGTCACTGGTTATACTCAATGATCGCATTCTAGCAGTCCCCGGTGTCACGGATGAGCCTGTATGTGCTATTGTTGAAGCAGTTGCTTGAACTCCTTTCGCACTTTTCGTAACCTTGGTAAAATTCAAAGACTTCACTTTAAACTTAATCTTTTCTCCAATATCCATCTCGTACTTTACTACATCCTCTTTTGTGGACGCATTGTCTTCTTCTGCATCTTCTCCTGCGGCATCATCGTCATAATTAGGAGTCCAGACCCATAAACCCGCCTCTTTATCATACTCGCTTGGATTTAACATCCAATAGGATGGAATGTAAACATCACTGAAGAAACCAAGAGAAACACGAATACCATCAGCCGAAGATTGAACTATTTTACCCACACAAACTTCATCTACAAACGGGCGAAAGATAAGCAGCCGAAAGACAACTTCGTAATAGGCCCCACCATCACCTGGAACACAAATTCCATCCCCAATTTGAAGAGGATCACCCCATCTACAAATGCACAGTCCAGAATCATAAATGACTCGATTTGGATATTTCTTATCGAGTTCAATGTTAATGCTCGTTGCTGTTGGTAGCGCAAAGGCGGATGGAGCAATGCGAAGAGAGTCGCAAAAGGTGGATATAATGAACATATCGAGGGAGGTAGCTAGAGCAGTGTTTTCTCTTTGATTTATCGCGTGTACGTGCTTTGCTCCAACACCAAATTTCTTTTGAGATGCCCTCGAATTTCGAACTTAACTTTTGCTGCTGCTGAACTCACACAAGGGCATGAATTGAAAGGGAATATCAAGTATTTCAATATGGACAAGTGTCAAGTAATCTTCGGATGTGTTTGTTCATGAATCATGAATATATCTGTTTGTTGTTCGAGTTAATAGAGAAAAGGTTTCACTTCTTTTGTATTTTTTTTCTTTTTTTGAAGCTTCGGTATTGGATTAGTTTCACTGTGGTGGGCTATTCTAGCCCTTTCGGCGAGTGGCGTCGGACTGTGATTGTGATCTTGCCCGGATCCTTCCGAAGGACTTATATTTTGATACTTCTTACTATAGATATGTAACCTAACTACCATGATGATGGCTCTGCATGAGCATCCTATACTATCCTCAACTACTAATGTTGTATTATTAGCCTACATCTACTTCTATTAGGCCTACCTTGCTTAGACTAGCATGGTTAAGCATCCTATCACCCTATACCATTGCAATCTGTTTACACAGTTGCTTTCTACATGGCATAGTGGTCAGACAGCAGTTTCATCTGAACAAAGGGTAC